>Ga0157363_1007867_pt1 | contig 10112 bp, 8 predicted proteins | sample AttsexASBM1_FD_111477 | JGI IMG/M metagenome (GOLD analysis project Ga0157363, IMG submission 111477) | Fungus gardens microbial communities from leaf cutter ant in Ribeirão Preto, State of São Paulo, Brazil - Atta sexdens ASBM1 | ecosystem: Host-associated > Fungi > Mycelium > Unclassified ...
AGATGGGAGAAAGTAGTGGCCAGCGATGGACAATACTTTGAATCATAAATGTATAACCAGTTTTTTACAATAAAGCCTTGAATTTCGGAAAAAAACGGCGGAAGCAAAGTTGTACACCTAATAATATAGAAATTTCATGAAACTTTATAATACTCGTTCGGCACCGTTGAGCGATACGTCCGTCAAAACGCGGCCGATCGCTTAATTGCGCCACTCCTGACGGCTCGAATTTCATGCTCTAATAGTTGGTTATTTTCAAATGTTCACCGTTTGAAAACTATTGATGCCTTAAGATTTTGCTATTAGTATTTTCGATTTATTTTTTCATAAGGAATATATACGTGCCGGCCCCTGCGCTAATTCTGGTACACTCTGTATAATATAATTAAAATTTTTTATACATCTTGAAAGAAGCTAAAGAACAATTTTAATTTATATTATCAAATAATAACCATGATATTGCATTTCCTTTTTTTTAATGTGCGAACAGAAAATTTTATTAAACATACAGTGTTTTTTCAATAGACCAACTAAAAAAAATAGACCACTAAAAAGAATAGCATATCAAAATTCATATCGTAATAAAGTTTGTAAACACAAACTTTGTATTTTAACTGATGGAAAATATACGTTCTTTGTTAAAATTTGTTCTACCTGTATTCTATTCGACGTGTTAAATGCGAATACACTATTATTTTTATATATTAAATGTTAATATAAGTTCAAGAAATCAAAATATATATTATGAATATTTATAATCCTAATATGTGATATTGTTATTTTTGATTACCTTCTTTATCATCATTCTTTATAACCAGGGTTTGTGAAATTCTGCAACTTTACACTATATCTCTGGACTGAATACGTATTTTTTAGCTCAAAAAGTATGAAATTTATACCTCGAAATCAGATAAAGACAGATAAATATGAATCAAATAATATTTTATTTTTAATTAATTACAATGCTTCAAAAAATTTTTTTGTAAAAATTCGCAAAAAAATGACTACTTCGGATAAAAAATTCTCAAATTTTTTAATTTAATGTTCAAGCAAAAACCCGTAAGATTTTTTAATTGATCCTTTAGACTATAAAAAAAAATAGTACAATATAAATCACTCAAAAAAGTATAATTATTTGAACTATTGAAAATCGACATTTTTGAAGAATCTACATATTTTAAGTTTACAATTCATAAATAAAATTTTATTATTTGAACAATATAAAAAAGTAATAATATAAATAGACAAAGCATTGTACATATATAATATTATTATAGTATGTAATTAAGTTTATTAGGATTTAATTTAGAGAATAATGCAACGCTCGCTCTAAATAAATCCGCCCCGGCCGAGCGATCTAGAAGATTGACCGAAGATTGACAGAAATTATAAAATTTCTATTTATTACAATGAAATATAATTCTTTTTAGTCTACATTTCGTGTATTTACTTGTATTTACTTGTATACTATCCGAAACTCAGTAAACGCATATTTGATAAAAAATAAAGGGGTACCCAAAACGTCGAAACTTACAAACTAATCACATGTGCCCTCCCAAGTGTGTCCCAAATACTCTCTTTCAACTTTCATGCATTTTCGAAAATAACACAAAAAAAATACCCTTGTAGGCTTATTATATCTATGGACAGTTAAAGTTTTTTTTTTTCAGTTTCTCTCAATCTTCAAATTATATTATAAAAAAGTTATAGCAATGTAAAAAATCACATAGGATATGTTGAATCCATGAATGTCATACTAGGGTTAAATGTTTTAGTAACGCATTTCGTCTCATGTATTTTATTTTACGTATTTTGTTCTGAGTAGTTATCCCGAGAGAATAATTACTTAATGTAATCGTGGGACAGCGTTTCTGAATTCCTCATACGATCCTCATTTTGCAATCAAATGTAATCAGATGAAATCATCAGAAATCATAATGAAATCATACGCAATCAGCAAAAATCATTTTGAAATTCCCTGCAATCATTGGAAATCATGTGTAATTACTATGAAATCTGATCAAATCAATATAAATCTAAAATAGCAGAACATAAATAATATGCAGTCATATTTTATATACAAGTGACGCAATGTATTGTGTTTGATCATGTTATCGATTCGCTACTTTTACTTGTAATATCGATAATTTGCTATTCTGAGGAATTAATCCTTCCTTAATGCACATAAGTGTGACTTGCAAGCACTGTATAAGCTCTGAATCATGCAGTCATACTTGCGTGCATTATATTCCACATGAAAACAGTTTTCGGTATTATTAATTTGTACAAACAGTTAAGACGATGGCACGTTGAAATTGTTCACGAATCAACAGTCGAATAGTAGTATAAATAAATATTTTCTAATCTTAAATGATGGAAGGCGAAAAGAAAGGCAAAGTGGCGAAGAGTAAACAAAAAATCTACATTAATATTGAAACTCAGATTCAAAAACAGAGTCAAATGTCCATGGCGACAATGTGGCTATGATAGAGACGGGAATTAAAAGTTCCTGTATATTTAAAAAATCATGTGTCTAGAAGGTTATGATATACCCATCGCTATACAGAGAATGTCAGGAGATAATATTGAAGAACTGGAGCTTTTTGATAAAACAGAAATGTTAAAGTTCATAAAAAAGAACGAGAAATACAATGATTATTTTGACAAATATTATATTTGTCCTAATGAGTTTCGCATTTCAACCGGACATAAGGCACTACTCAGCAGAAATACAGGAATTCATTGCTAACAAGCTCCCCTTAGATAAAATGTATTTTACATCTGAATTAAAAAATTTGGTAACTCCAACTGTCAACTCCCCCTCAAAAATTAACAAAAAGCATGAACTTTATTACAAATCAAAAGCAAAAAAATTATGCAAGCCAAGTGGCAAGTGAATCTCAAAATAAACTTCTCGCCGAACTCCTCGTAGCATTCCAGTAATAAATTAAATCCACACACTCCTGTTGACATCAATTTAAATGCCAAAACATTCTTTATGGCTTAGTAATGGCATTTGAAAAATCAAAATAAAGTAAGTAATATAATTTAATTCAAATTTTTATATTCAAATATTTATATAAATATGTATACATTATTGATATAATAATTAATTTTTAAAATTACAATAACTATTCAAAATTCAACTAATATATGTAGATATAGTTACGATCGAGTTAATATATCGAGATAATTATCTTCGTAGTTATCTATAATATATAATTATTATTATTGAAAAGAAAATTTTGCACCAATGTTTAATGTGTTTTAAACTTAAATAAATAGATACTTCAATACATTGAGATCTCTATTTTAATATTAACAAAGCACTGATAATCTAAATTAAAATAATGTTAATTGCAATTTCTGAAAATTATTTTCTAGATAAAGCAAATTGAGAACAAGTTAACGAAAAGTTTTCGCCTACTTCTGTGAAAATGACATTGTTGAAGAAGGAATAGGTGATAGTTTAGAGAGCTTTAATTATGCTGCTAAGATCGAGGCTAAAATTATTTGTTCATATGTTAGAAGAAGACAAAAGAATACAAAAATGGAATATGAAAAACAAGGAAAAATGAAGTGGGCGATATCAAATTTTGAAAGGCACGTTAAATTTCATTTTTCTAAAGCGAGCAATTAGTACAAGTACGGAGCAATAATCATCCCACTGGAAAGCAAATGCCTCTTGAGAAAAGACTTCTTTTTACAATCTCCTTCAGAAAATCATTCTGAAGATGATGAACCGATGAATTTTGCTACGAATTCTGCAAAAGATGGCATTTCGGAAGATATCACTGAAGAAACAGCAAATTCGGGGAAATAACTTCTTGGAGAAAAATGGAGGCGCATATTATTCCAGGAAAACATCATCATTATCACGCGCCAATAGTTTTAAAAACAAAACCTTGAACAAAACTGTAAAATGTAAGAACAAAAGATCTCGCTTATACAAGAGACAAAGGTTACGCTATAGATCTATTATAAAAAATCAAACTCGAATACCACAATTTTTTAAAATTCTAAATGATATTGATTTAATTTTACAAAAAAATATAGAGTTAAAAAAATGTTTAGAACGCTTTATTAATTAGAGAAGAAAATTTGGAAAAAAGTGTCACAAAAAATTATGGCGAGAATAATTTCGCTTTTTTATTAGAAATATTAATTAATTCTGCTAAAAAGAATATAAACACGTCAAAGCCTAGTTTTAGATATAATGAGACTCTTAAGTTATTTTCGACATATATATTTATGCTTGGAGGAAAATTACTATACGAAGCACTGTGTAAAAATCTTTCATACCTTCTCCTACGTCTATAAGCAAATATTTGTAAGAGAAAAATTGTAAGGGCAAAAAATAGTTGAGAGAGAATTACGTTGCGATCAACTGAAAGAAACTTGTCTACGTGAAAGAAACTTACTTTCTATTGCATGGATCTCAGAGGATACTACAAGAATAACTGGTAAAATTCAATATAATCCCTCAACAAATCAGTATATATCAGTATATATATATATATATATATATATTAATATATATAGAGAAAGGATTAGTTTTACTATTTAATAAGTATGGAATACCTATATCGTATTCATTTCTGGCCAGATCAGCCAAAGAAATTGAACATCACTTCAATGAAAGGAGAATTGCCTCCTTATATATGTCATTATGGTACAACCCATCGCAGAACATACTGGTCCATTTAGTCTATCATTATTTGGTACTAATAATAAGTTTACCTCAGAGGATATCATCACTCGCTAGAAATTCATTTTTAAAGAACTAACTAAATTTAGAATAAATTTACTCAGATTTTCGTTAGATGGCGACCTTCGTTAAAAACGGCGACCTTTATTAAAAACAATGTATGGAAATACATTTAGGAATTTCACAAGTGTATAGTACCTTAAACTCGAGTTTAACATCAAATTGGTCGTGATTCAATGCTACATATATTGATAATGATTTTGTACAAGATGTTATGTAAGTTATGTACATAACTACATAACTTAGAAACAGGTTATTGAAATCTTCTATTCTATTAGCGTTCGGGAACAAAATTATTTTTGTAAGTCATTTAAAAATATTGATAGATATTATATCCAAAGATATATCCTTGTTATCTTTATCCGATATTGAACCTAAAGACAAAATGAATTTTGAATCTGCTAACAAACTGTCACAAGAATATGTTCGAAAATTACTACTTGATCACATCCCTGATTCTAAGGATATCGTGCTATATTTAAAATTATGAATTACATAGTGCTATCATATGCTGATTCCTACTTAACACCTTTAAAAAGGCTTTCTAAATTATGGTACTATGTATTTATAATACGAATGGCAAAAACTAATCGATAAAAAGTAATCGAAAGTATACTTTAAAAAATAACTTTTTAAATTTAAATTGTTATGCTTGTATTGAAATCAATGCATATAGTATGATAAATGTAATATAAAAGTTAAGAAATTACAATATGTCACATCTATTCATGCCGCCACTGTTTAGTAGTCAATCTTGTGAAGCATTTTTCCGTCAAATTAGATCTATCCATTACATACTCAACTGTTGTAAATTATAGTTTATCATACACAGAATTAAGAAAATACAGTTACAAAGCGATATTTTAAATAGCAAATTAAATGAAAATCTCACTTTCTCAAGAATAGAAAATAAAGTAAAAACAATACAGGTTCAAAGCAATCAACTAATGATAATATTTACGAAGTTATTGAAGAAGCTAAAAAAAAAGCAATCACTGATGCTCAAACAAGTTCAATTTAGAGCCTGAGAAACTAAATTGCAATTTACCTTTAATAGTTGATGACGAAGTTGATGATTCCGAAAATGATGAAAACCAAAATGAAAATAATAACTTGTATGTAGGCACTAGAGAGAATAATACAGTTACATCAGATTCTATTCGAGCTTCTACTTCTAGAAGTATAAAACAAAAAGATGACGAATTTTTAACAGAAGATATCCTTGAAGACATGTGCACTTTATAGTATGTGTCTGATAGTTATCTTAATATGAAAGATTATGATGAAACGATTCTTATACTAAATAAAACAAGTTCATTTACCATTATAGCAGATGCACATGGTAAAGAAATTGTTAGAAAATCGTCTATCTGTTGGCTTCTTAATAAAAATTGTTGCCTCAATAGTGATCGTTTATAGCCTGTAATAGAAAAAGAATTTTTTCTAAATCAAAATCTACTTTAAGATCGAATACATTAACACCATCTTGTAAAACTTGTAATGATGTAACAGTGAATGGTGCTTGTTTCGACAGACCGAAAACAATACTCTTGAATTTTAAGTTTTTCCTATCTTCAAGGTAAAAGTGAAAAATCTAGAGAATTTTCCAAAGTATATATGCAATTATCAATTATGAATCAGATGAAGTAGGTGTATTCGTGTATAGTTTTGATATTGAAGGAAATGTTAAATAGTTAACCCAAATAATTACATACTAGTTCCTTTTGAATTAAAAAAATTCTTTATTACATAGGAATTGTAATTTCTTCAAAGAAGAATGAATATAAAATTACATTTATGAAAAAGAAAAGAAATTATTTATTTTATTTTCCAAAGCAAAACGATATTTATGTAGTTAATATTGTACATAAGTTATCTTTATCTATCTATCGCCGATAAAGGACTTTATTTATTCTCTTCACAAGAACTTGGAAATTACAAATTAGGATAAGTTTTTTAACGATTTCATTGATCTTTTTGTTATTGGGAAGCCACGCACGCACGCACGCAGCGCGGGTTTAATTATTATTAAAAAGTATTTAAAGAACAGAACTCTAAAGAGCGAAATCTATAAAAATCGTCGGAACTATTGTAGAACTATAGGAAAATGCCAACAAGTCGGCTGGAACTGGCTGTTAGAAGATACTTTACTCTTGTGGTGCGGTGCCAGTTTAATTATGCGGCGCGCAGATTTAATTATTATTTAAAATAACTTAGAGACTATTGTTAAAACTTATCAGGAACTGTAGAACTCTTCGAGAATTATAAAATTTCATAGTTTTCAATTGATTTTTTCGAATCTTGCGGTACCACGGGAAGTTAGCACCGTAAATTTTCATGTGTTATTTTTGCAGCTAAACGAACTATTTATTAAACCTATCAGGAACTATTGCGGGTAGAACTCTTATCAAACTTGCGGTGCCAAAAGATGAGGTGCCATACACGTAAAAAAAAAAAACAAGATAATATATCTGTCTTATTTTCGCTTTCAAGTGCTTTATTTGTTGTATAGCTTTTGTTCAGACAGTGACGCGTAAGCCACAGTAGTACGATGCTTGCGCCGATTACAGTGAGTGCAGAGCTTTCTTTTCTTTTACGTTCCCAATCTCAATATTTGTGTGACAATTTTCTTTCACAGAAATGGATTCTGATCAATCAAATAGAGCTGTAAGAGGCATGCAATCAACGTTACGAATGCAAAATTGGTTAGAAAACGATAAAGATTTTAATGATGATTCTGATATGGATCCTGATTTCGTCGAAAATGAAGATTTACCTGAAAATATACCTGAATCTGAAAAATTGGACAGATGCAAGCGTATGTTATATGTGTCTCCCTAAAAAGTACAGAAAAACGGCACACTTGTGGATGTAAAAAACCAATTTGTTTACAGAACTCGAAAACGGTTTGTCCAAAATGTATCATGAGTCATCTAAATAATAGTCTATTGATAAGCATTGTCAATTTTTTATTTTTTATTTTTTATTTTGAGAGATAAACTTATGTTTATTTTTTGTTTCATAGTTTATCTTTGTTTATCAAAAAAAATGTAGATTTTAAAATTTTATCATTTAGATTTTTATTTATAATGAGATTATATATAAAAGGCTTCATTTACTAAAAGTTTACTAAAAGTGGAAAAAAAGTTCTTTAAAGCCAAATAAAAAATATTTTTGTTAAAATACTTTTATAAAGTCTCATTTATAATGATGTAATAAAACATAAATTTATAAAACTCCTGTGTTTTTATTCCACTTTTTTTAAATCGATGTCACACCAATCAAAAAAAATTATAATTTGTAACATCAGCACTTAAGAGTTAATAAAAATGTATTGATTTGCGTTAACAAGATGTTAATATATAAAATAATTAATATTAGATGTAGTAAAAAGAAATCCATTATTTTTCCATTCAATTTCATGCAAAAGTAATGGATTTCTTTTTACTACACCTAATATGTAAGTTAATATGTAAAATAATGTGTATTGCTTATAAGAAGATTTGATGTATGTAAATATATACAGAGAATACAGAGATAGATATTTGTTTAAAACTTAATTTGTAGAAAGATCAAAAGTCTTTCCTATATAAATATTATAGTATTACAATATTTAATAAGGAAATAAAATAAATATCTCCAAAAGATATGTGTTATATTTTGATAGCACTCGAGAATTTAATATATACAATAATTTATTTATACAATAAAAAAAAAGACAAATTGAAACAATTCGAATTGAAAATTAAACTAACTCAATCTCAGAGTAAATATAAGATGATTTGCTTATAAGAAGATTTGATGTATATAAATATAAAGAATGTTTGATAATTGTTCTGATAAAGTTCGTGGACATGTAGAGTCAACTAAACTGAGATGAAAAGTATAATTAACAAGATATTAATTGCAAGATAAAAATTGCCGAAAATTGGTCTTCAATAATTTTTTATTCAAATATTATCAACTTTATAGAAAAACTGTAAGAGACGAAAATTAATTTTTTTTGTTTTTGTTTATTTTTTTCTCATAGAATTCTACAAATTTTTTCAGACTTTTTTATCAATTTTTTAGTACTGCATCTTCTCATTTTTAACATGAAAAAATACAGTATTAAAAAATTCTGAAAAAATTCTAAAAAAATTCTTAGAGCTCTATGAAAAGAAAATAAACAATTTCATCTCTTGCAGTTTTCTGTAAAGTTGATAGTATTTGAATAAAAAATTATTAAAGACCAATTTTCGGCAATATTTAGCAATATCTTGTTAACTATTGTGAAAATTAGCAAAATAGTAGAGAACTTTCCTCAGTTTAATCCGTTCTACATGTCCACGAACTCTATCAGGACAATTATCAGACACCTTGTATATCGAGAATACAGAGATAGATATTCATTTTAAGACAATTTGTAGAAAGATCGAAACTCTTTCCTATATACATATTATATTATAGTATTGCAATATTTAATAAGGAAATAAAAGAAATATGTCTCCAAAAGATGTGTCTTATATTTTGATAGCATTCCAGAATTCAGTATGTACAATAAAAAAAAGACAAGTCGACTTGACAATTCGAATTGAAAATTAAACCAACTCAATTTTAGAGTTAAATATGGCGAATTAACTGTCAGGATGCGTTTGTTAACAAAAGGGAAATATTAAATAAACGTTAAAATGTTGCTTGACGCAACCCGACAGTTAGTTTATCATATTTAACTCTGAGATTGAGTTGATTTATCTCAATTTGAGTTGAATTTCCTTATCTTTTTTTATAGTGTGAGTAATGCTAATGCGGTTTCTTTCAAGCCTTATAATTCGAAAGATATGAATGAAAAAGTATTTTAATATGTTTTGAAAATTTCTCGAGATAAGCTACAAGAATATGTAATTTAATAAATTATTGCTTTGTTTTATACCTATTTGAATGCTTGGACCCTTGCTTCGAAAATCGACCTTGATCTCGAAATTTGATTTTTTTACATTAATCGGGCTGTATTTCTTAAGGCTGTATATCGTAGAGCTAAATGAATTATTGCATCAGTAATCAAAAAAAACATACAGTACCACATTTAAAATTCGGATTAAGTTATTTTTTAATCAAACATGTAGTAAGGAAAATTGAAACTTTGATTAAAAAATTGTTCACTAGCAACCTCTAAATCTTAATATTAGGTGTACAAAAAAGTTCTGAGCTTTAGATTTGATACAACCGAAATAACAATTTAATCTTCCCGCCTTTTTGTGGTTTTAAAGCGTTAACATTTGGCCTTCTAAAATGCCATATGGTTTGACGTTTGATGCACATAACCTCAAAAATCAGTAGTGTTCATGATGGCAATAACAAAAGA
>Ga0157363_1007868_pt1 | contig 10111 bp, 5 predicted proteins | sample AttsexASBM1_FD_111477 | JGI IMG/M metagenome (GOLD analysis project Ga0157363, IMG submission 111477) | Fungus gardens microbial communities from leaf cutter ant in Ribeirão Preto, State of São Paulo, Brazil - Atta sexdens ASBM1 | ecosystem: Host-associated > Fungi > Mycelium > Unclassified ...
ACCCCCCCCCCCTAAGGTAACGTCTTTGCGACTTCGCTGTAAGGCTTCCCAGGAATTCGAACTGTGGGGACCCTGGGTACATCGGGATGACTATTGTGGAAGTCTCGACATGATTGTAGTGGTCCCTTGATGACTTCACTCCGGTCCTCCTATGTAGACTCTTCGAATGGTTGTCCCTGCCACTTGACAAGATACTGTAGGTTGCCCCCTGCAGTCCAGGATCCTTTTGACTTCTTGTGTGGTACTCTTGGATTGGTGCAATAACTGTTAGAGAGGTCTCTTGTTGTTGGGTGAAGGTTGGCCTATGTAGGGTCTTAGTTTAGACTCATTGATGACTGGATATATGTTTTTCCACATCTTAGGAACTTTAAGTTCATATGCTGAAAATTCAATTTTCTTGATTACTAGAAATGGGCTAGCTGTATATGAGAATCCATGTATAAGAGAATCCACTTATCAACTCCATGAACTTGTGTTTGGAGTTTTCACTTGCAAACTCTGCAAACTTGAGTTTCTTACAACCATCTGTCACTCCATATATCAATGTTGGCCAAGTTTCCAGCACTGTAAACATTTCTAACCATCTACAAGTATATCTGGTATGTCACCCACTTTTTGTCAGAGGTTGAAAATGATGGGCTTTGTTTTTATTTTATTTCTTTCTCATTTTTCATTTTCTTTTCTATCTTATTTGGGACTTAGAGTTAGGGGTTAGCACAACATCATATATGATGGTCACAACTGTTATACATTGTGACAAAATAAACAACACCTGTCACAGTCACATGACACACAATCACATGACACAAATAAAGTTGTAGAAGACTCTGAAATATTATATAATATGAAACTATATGTTAGCCTTATAGAAAGTACATAGACTTTAGGATAGGTTAGTTGTAGTATATGCATAGACTATAGTCTGTAGTGTGTAAGATAGGCTAGTTTATAATAAAAACTCTATATAAGATTCCTTTTCTGACTTGATACTTTAAATCTTGAATTGTAATACTTTTTTCTTTTCTGTGCTTTTGTGAATTACTAAACTTCAGTAAAATCCACAGTGCTCTACTAAATATTTGATTTACTTTTCATATTCTAAACTTTCACAGTTTATACTCTATTACTATTGCTAGATTTGTTACAATCAATACCTCATGGATACAGTATGAACTAGGGTTAAGGGCGATGACAGTATGATTGGCTGCACCAAAGTTATCTCAGTCAGCACCTCATGTAGTAGGCATTGATGCATTGCTCTTTCCTCATATTATATGTCTCACTTCCCTCATGTATTGTGAATGATCTCCTTATGGACATGTCATATATATAGCATAGACATACTACTGTATCTTTATGCTTTACCAATTATAAACATCCCTTATTCCTTTCTCAAGTCTTTGTCTAAGTTGCAATCTGAGCTTAGCCTAAGGTCATAACAAGATTAGTTTTTTTTTTGTTCATAATGGCTTTTAATTACTAGAAAGCATCATCATATTATGCTTATGTAATCAAATATCAAATATATCAGAATAAACTAAATAGTGTTTAGAATAAATATTACCTTCAAGAACTCTATCCTATTCTTTTAGAATTTTCTAAAGATAAGTTGTATAATTACTTAACTGATTAATAAACTTAGGATTTTCTAGAGCTCCAGAGTTTTTTGTATTGAAAGAACAGAATGTACAGCAGCATAGTGTAGTATAGACAACTGGTGACCACTTACCAATATTAAGTTCTATAGTAAAGAGCTTAGTAGTCAGAAATTCTCTGAGAGAACTTATGTTATAACTTAAGTCCTTGAGTAAAGACAAAATATAACTTTTGTATTGAGTAACACAAAAGAACTTGATAGAGTTCCTAGTACAAGATAGTCTTCCTTATATACTACAGACTGTGGTTTATATACATATTACAACTAACCTACTCTAAAGTATATTATTGCCATGCTGTATAATATCATCTGTTTCAAAATCTTCCATGACATTCTTCTGTGTCACATGATTATGTGACCATCACATGTAATGTCACACCACATCTTTCACCTAAGTCTAATAAAAAGAAAAGTAAACTAAAAAATAAAATAAAGAAAAATAAGAAAAATAAAAAGAAAAGGAAAAATAAAATAAAACCAAGTCCATTGTTCACAACTCTGACAACTTAGCTGTTTTCCTTTTTTTTATAGTTTCTCTTTTCTTTTATAGCCTAGTTTTCTTATTTTCTTCTTTAGACTTAGCTAAGGATGTGACTGCTATGAATATTACAAAGCATGATGGAAATGTGACATATGTCACTGTCACACAATCATGTGACTTAGTTGAACATCATAGAGACTATTAGAAGAACTTAGTCATAACTTTAGGATAGGTTAGACATATACAGACTAACTGGTATAAGACAAGAGTGTGGACAGACTTTGGCTAGGGTTAGGGTTAGCCAGACATAGATAGATAGTATTATTATTAGTCTACAACGAATGGAGAGCACATGACCTAGAAGTCATGTGATAGAGTCTAGAGTGGTCTGGAAGGACTAACAGTCTAGGAGGATCGAAAAGAGTCTAGATAGGAGTTAAGGTTAGGAATGACATCAAGGGACTATGGTTCCTCATAGTGTACACATGGTGTACACATGTACAGCAGAGATTAAGAGTATGATGTCAGGGCACATGTAGGAAGCATGGTGGCCTTAAGAAAAACACATGTGGATGAGTAATAGAACATGAGGACGATGCATGGACATAAGGGCAGGTTAATATTGTTGTAGCACGGACCACATGTAATTTATATAAATAGAGGAGCAATACAGTGAGGGCTCCTTGTTGAGTTCTCTTGTAATTCCCCCACTCTTTACTTGATAGTCCATTGGAGAGCTTTGCTGAAGTAAGCAAACTACAAGTGCCATTCCGGCAAGTGGTTGCTACAACACTAACTTCTAGAGATATATAAAGTTGTAGTAGAAACTCTATTGAGTTCTCTTGTGTTACTCAATATATGAGTATGCCTAAATCATAATATATGAGTGATATAGAACAAGTTAGTAGTAATTAATAAAATTTTTCATTGATTATTGTATTATTCATACAATTGATTATAGTATAAATACTTAGTACATAGGATACTTTACAACATTTTGTGTTTCCATTTAGTTGCTCTAACACTGGCTCTCTTAAAGACTAGCTTCTTGAGTAGTTAATCAGAGCTAATATCTGTACTATTCATCTATTTTATTTCTTGTACTTAATAGCTCCTTCTTGTTTTCTATTTGTCTTCCTTTTTATTATTATTTGTTTTTATGAGAGTTTCTTTTACTCTCTTTCTTTTCTCATTTATTCTTTGAACAAATTTGTTTGTTTTCAGTATTGGAGTAATTGGACAAGAGAACTTAAAAAATACTTCAAATCTTTAGAAAGAACTTAAGTGATATTAATATAAAAGTATTTTACAAGATCATTTCAATCAGATGGAATAATACTAACTTAACTATGTAATTGTCAGAATTGAAAACAGTGGACACTTTTTATTTCTTTTCTTATCTTCATTTTCATTTCTATTTATTTTTCTTATTTTAGACTTAGACAAAGAGTATAATGTAAGATTACATATAATAGTCATACAAGTCACAAATTATAATAGAGACATAATATCTGTTATAGGGTAGTCATATATGTCACTGTCACAGGTCACATAATTATGTCATACAGAGAAGAGCATAGAAGATTCTAGAACAAATGATATTATATAGCATAGCAATAGCATATTAGCCTTATAGAATACATATGGACTTTAGGGTAGATTAGTTATAGTATGTACATAGACCATAGTCTGTATTATATAAGATAGATTAATTTGTACTTGAAAATCTATCAAGTTTTCTTATATTACTCAATATAAGAGTCATTTTTTGTTCAAACACTTGAATTTAGAATAATGCTAATATTGTCAGAGTTGTGAACAGTAAACTCTACACATTGCTTCTTTCTCTTATACTATCATCTTGTATAGTAGCACCTAACAGAGAATTAGCAAATACATTGTTTCCCTTTGATATCAGTATACTTTCTATCTTTATAGCTCATAACAACAAGAACATGAATATGGATATAGATACTCTGAGAAGTAGGTCAGTCAATGCTAATACTAATGGTTCTAGAGAATCATCAACACACTCAAGTATTTATTTCATTTCCTACATAGAGAGAATGGAAGCCCAAAACAACAATTCTTCTTGGACTAACCAAGTGGATGAATACAATGATTTGCAAGAATTTTCTCTGTCCTATACAACTTCAAAGATAAAGAATAACAATACCAACAACAAGGCTACAGAACTTGAAAATACACCTAATTTGCATAGAAAGAATATTAATAATACCAATACAAACACATATATCTCTTAAGGACTTAATTGCTCTTCTATTCTATATATGGAGAACCAACTAACTGAACTAAGGTAGTGGGATGGAGCTACTATTCCAATTTTTCTTTTTGGAACTACTGAATTCATTGAGATCAATGTGAACAACATCTCAATGTCACTTCTCAGAATAGCTAACTTCATTTAAAACAGAGTTTTTTAAGGAAAAATCAAAAAAGACATCTCTGTTATTATAGGTTTTGGTCAAGTGGCTTGGGTTTTCATCTTATCCATCTATGAGGTGGAGTGGAATACTTTGAAGACTGATCACAATAACATATTGTTCTGTCAATGTATCTTGGCCGAGTTCACACTAAAAAATATACAAGAAAAACTAGAAAAAATAAAAAAATCCAGTAAGCTTGGAAAGAGTGCCAAAATATTCAGAATTCTCTCTCTGGTTCCATCTAAACATAGTAAGAAAGTCTTAGAAAAATAAAAGTTTTTCCAAAAGAAAGATAAAAAGCTTGTAAAAACAACAACACTTAGAAAGAACAATCATATGCACAAGCATCCTTATCTAACATCAAAGAAATTCTCAAAATCAAGGAATTGTACAAGACTATTAATGAACCAAGAAAAGATAAAGCTTTGCCAAAGCTCAAAATGACTTCTAAGAGACCTTCAAGAAGATAAGTGCTAGTTTCTATGAGCTTGACTAATACATCAAAGTCTATGGTATTGTCTGGCAAACACATTGCTAATATTAACAGAGTACTAAAGAACATCAAGTCTGATATCATAGCTAATTTAATTAAAGCAGATCAACAGGAACTTATCATTATGACCAACAAAGTTGTCTCTCTCTTAAGCCTCAGTATTATTGAAAATTATATCAAGAATGTTGATACTATTGATTTAGAAGATATCATATTACCTTGACTTCCTTAATCAAAATCTTCCTTAATCAAAATCTTATCTCAAGATTCTGGATATTCTGTATTTCATTGAAGATACTAACATCCTTATTACTTTTAGTATAGTTAAAAATATCATTAAAACTATCTATATATTTAATGACATTTGCCTCACTTCTAAACCTTGTATCATCAAAGCTTTGCCTAAATCAGACATGACAGTCATCCAGATTGACATCTGGGATGCCCAAAGCAGTGCAAAAGCTAAAGAACTGATAAACAGGTGTGTTATGAACCAAGGTCCTTAGGGTTGGACAATAGAACAACTCTTATATTGAGTAACACAAGAGAACTCAATAGAGAACTCTTCTACAAACTAGTCTACCTTATATAGTCCTACAGATGGTCCATGCTAAGTACTGTGCACCCTACCCTAAACAACCATGTGTAGTCCATGAGGCTAACATGTGGTATCCATGTTGTATGACATCATCTGTTCTTGAATCTTCTACTAAATTCTCCCAAGTCTTATGATCTGTCTTGTAACTACACCATCAGGTGACTGATGTGATAGCATGACTGATCCACCCTAACCCTAGTTGTCCTAAAAATAGAAAAATAGAAAAATAAATCGAAAAGAAAAAAATGAAAAGAAAAATAAAATAAATCAAGTCCACCTTCTTCGATCTTGACAAGATGCTTCAATGTTGATAGCTATATTGCTACAGTTTGTGGAACAAATATGAATCTGGGTGTTTCCTAATGTAAAAACTACTAGAAATAGGAGCACACTATTTTCATGTGTTGTGTTCACAGATTAAAGTATGTCGAATGCAACAGTCTATACAAAGTAGAACATTATCAACATTTCACATAGTGCTGTAAGGCAAACTTTGAGACAAACCCACCAAGACTTGAAACCAAACAGGATGAACCCTGTCCATACAGCTTCAAATGCATCAATTGCAAGGGCAATTATCAAGCAGACTTTATCAACTGTCCCTTCTGAAAACACCATTTCAACAAAGAGTGGCATGCTAAGAAATACTAAGAGCTTTGTAAAAACAGAAGCAAATAAATTTGCTTAGCTGTAGACAAGGTGAGTTTATGATTCTGAAAAATCTTTGCTTATTTTTACAGAATGTTCAAAAGAACAGAATTCTCACTGATATTATTTTAGAAAACAAAAAATATTTCAATATCCTTTTCATTTAAGAACCTCCATAGTCCTTTATTTGAACCATTTCAAGTTCTTCTAGTGAGGAAGAAGACAAAGTTGTAGATGCTCCATACCGTTCAGACTGGTTAACTTTCTCTAGATCATTAGCCAAAAATCATGAATATCCAAGAATACTAACATACATCAATGTTTGACTTACTCTTAGAAGAGACATTTTTGATCATAGGAACATTATTTGTTTCTCTTTCTTTAATAACAGTAATATTTTACAATCAATGTATATTCAGATAATCATCAAGCAATTATAAAGTATCTCAAGAATACTGAGGCTAATCTCCATAATGTCCTTGTCATAGCAACATCAGAGATAGAGAATGTGATCCTTCTTATCTATTTTACTCAACTTATAGTGACTCTCTCTTTGAAATTGCTGATTCTTTCAAACTTAAAATATCTTCCCCCATTCATCAGATTCCTACTTGCTAACTGATAACCCTAACAACTCAAATTCAGTCATCAACCTTATGTTTTTTTATCCAAATTCTGTCAAAATTGACAACTATTACATTTTATCTGAATTCTGGTATCTTTTGGACTATGCTCCTTTAACTGTCAACATCATTATCACAGAAGAATTCATTCAAGATGAATGACACACTATTATCAGAAACAGCAAGAAAGAAGAAAACTTTGTTTCAAAATTCAAGAATGCAATAGGAAATATTAATACCTCAAGCATACCAGACAAAGAATCTCTTAAATAATATGTGAGAATTTCTGAATCCATTTGGTATAAATTTTCACAATATGTCAATATCACTAAACATTCAAAATCATGGTTGAATAAAGGATTTCATGACAAACTGACCAGATACAGATCCTCCAAGATGACTGAGGACTGGAGAATTTTCAAACATGTCATTAAGAAGACCAAATGCTTATTTTTTGATGACAAAATTCAAGAAATCACATCAAAAAACCAAAGGCCTTGGGACTACATAAATTGGGTCAAAAAGTGTAAATTGCTAGCAATTGAATCATTGCAATATAACAGACATTCCTATACCAAAATTAATGATCTGTGGCAGATGTTATACCAAATATTCAACTTTGCACAAAACTGTCAAGTTAATCTCAGCCTGTTGAATGAAATTCCATTAAAACATACTAGGGAATGGCTGCCTTTCTCTAAGGAAGAGTTCAAAAAATGCCATTAATAAATATAACAATTTGTCTGCTCCTGAGCTGGATCATGTTTTATGAAAACACCTAAAAGTTATCATAAAAGACAATAAATGCCTTCTTAACATTATCTATATTGCTAATGCTTGCATCAACATAGAACACTAGCCATCTCACTTTAAGACATTTTTTTCTATTATCATTACCAAGCCTAACAAAATGGATCTTATGCATCTTATTCATTCAGCTTGGGTTAAAAGTCTTCAAATGAGCATACTAGCCTTTGATATTGCCCAGTTTTTTCCATCACTTAATCACCAACTTCTTCTGCTTATCCTAGACAAGACTAGTTTCAATTTAAAAATCTTTTTTTTCTTTTCTAATTATTTAATTTGTAGAAAAACTCAGTATTTGTAGAACAATTATGTTTTTTCTCTCTTCAGCATTAATATAAGTGTAGGACAGAGCTCTGCCCTTTCTCCTATTTTTGTAGCTATAATATAATTTCTTTTCTTTTGAATCAGTTTGGACTTGTCATTGAACATGGGAAATCCGAGATCTTCTATTTTCAAGATCACATAAAAACTTTGACCCTCCTTCTCCAGATCTCAGTATAATAGGAGGTCATATCATATGACCAAAGAATACCTGGAGATACCCCAGTTTCATCTTTAACAGGAAGTTGTTCTTTTACCAGTATATTAGCTTTTACTCCAACAAAGCTCTGTCAACTATAAAGTACATGAAAATGCTGGGAAATTTAATGTAAGGATTGCTTCCTTATCAAAAAAGACTTTTTTATAGAATCTGTGCTCTTCCTATCACACTCTATAGACTCTCTCTGTGGTTTTTCTATAAAGCTACATGTTATAAGATGAAAGTGTGAACAGACTTTAGGACAGATGAGAGATAAGATAAGATATAGATAGTAGTATATTATTAGTCTATGACAAGAGAGAGAAGGCATGTGACTAGGAAGTCATATGACATTATGTTATAGGGCCTAGAGTGGTCTAGAGTGGTCTGGAAGAATCAGAAAGAGTCTAGAGATAGGATGACGTCTAGAGACATGGTTTCCTCATGGTGTACATATGGTGCATACATGTATGATGGAGATTAAAGAGTATGACATCAGGGCACATGTATATGGCATGTTGGCCTTGAGATAAACACATAGTGGATGAGTAATGGACATGAGGATAGAGTATGAACATTAGGGTAGGATGATGCACAGTCATAGCATGGACCAGGGTTAGATATATAAATAGTTGGTAGAATACTGTTGTGGTTCCCTGTCAAGTTCTCTTGTAAATACACAACTTGTGTTTCTACTAGATATCTGCCTTTGAGATTTACTGCTTGTGCTGTTATTGGGCACTGGTCTAGTGGTTGCCATAACACTACACTTTAATATCCTCTCAAAGAACTCAGAAAAATACAATGAAGAGCTGCCATCTAAATTACTGGTATCTTTCATATATTGCCTACATGGGGAATTAAAGTTATTGCTAGTCTAATTCTCATCTACTTATATCTTTAGAAAATCAGCAGTAGACATCATATAATTAACATGCTATTAGAAAAGAAACATACCAAGAACTCCCCCTCACATCATCTCTCTTTAGAAAATATGACCACCAAGTAGTGGCAAAAAATAAAGAGTTTCATAGTCAATGTTAAAAATTGTCTTAATGGAATTTTTTCTTCTTTTGATCTTCTTAATCATGGATTCTCTCCTAGTTTCAGATTAATTAATAACTTTCCTGGTTATTTTTTTTCATCAAGCAATCTGCAAAGATAAGAAAAGTAAAGAGGCTCACCTTTGTAAACTTAATAAAATCTTCACTTCACAAATACCTTAACAGATCCTACTTTTATCATAGTAGTTTCAGATGCAAGTATTAAAAACAATATTGCTATATCTGTTTCACATGTTTATTCTTACAGCAATAGTATTAAAAAAACCATTCACTACACTACTAACATTATATTGACAGAGGTGGAATTATTTGCCATTAGATATAGGATCAATCAAGCTGTCCAAATTCCTAAAGTGTCCCACATCATTATCATCATCAATGTTATTCATGTGGTGAAGAGAATTTTTGATTCTACAATTCACTCTTATCAATTGCAATTAATAGCTATAGCTTATGATCTCAGGGCATTTTTCAATAAAAATGCTCAGAATTCAATCAATTTCTGAGACTGCCCAAGTAATGCCAAATAGTTCCATCATGTATCAGTTGACAAATAGACAAAAAAATTCAATCTCATTTCTATTCTCCACTGTAAAGTATTGTGGGATTTCAACAAGAAAGAAGAATGTGATACCATTATTAGAATCTGGTGTCAAGATCGTTGACGGTGGACTTTATTTTATTTTCTCTTTTCATTTTTATTTTACTTTTTATTTCTTTTTCTTTTTCATTTTTCTATTTTTAGAACAACTCGGGTTAGGGTTTATCAGTCA
>Ga0157363_1007869_pt1 | contig 10110 bp, 5 predicted proteins | sample AttsexASBM1_FD_111477 | JGI IMG/M metagenome (GOLD analysis project Ga0157363, IMG submission 111477) | Fungus gardens microbial communities from leaf cutter ant in Ribeirão Preto, State of São Paulo, Brazil - Atta sexdens ASBM1 | ecosystem: Host-associated > Fungi > Mycelium > Unclassified ...
ACGTTAAAGCCGATTTTATCGATTCGAGACGTCAACTGCGTCGTACTATCCGCCCCTCGCGTTCAACCGCGTTTAATCGCGCATGGCTACCCCAATGCCTTCTTTTCTGCGCTCGCTCGTTTTCCTTCGTTTTCTCCCTCTCCTCCTTCTGAGCACACGCTTCTTACGTTATAAAATACTATTACGTTATAGACGATAGACGGTAGCCAGGTGTCCCGAAGTGCCCCCGTGCTAATCCCCCTCTACTCTAATACGCAGGTGTGCCCGGCACGCGCACTTCTGCATCCCTCTCACGCGAACATCGCTATTTTCTCTCTTTCACTCTCTCCTTTTTCTTGTTTTTCTCGATAAGAAGGTACCGAGCGTTCCTGAAGGAACGCGTACGAGTGGGGTCTTCAGAAAATGTCAAAAGTAATTTAAGTATAGTAATTCCGAACACAAATTTATACTTATGTAATTCAAAAGCTTTAATTCTTATCGGAAAGTGACATTCGAGAATTTTACTTTCAGCAAAATAATGTTATTCTCTCTCATGTTCGGCTACAAGAGTGTATATTGCATGATTAGAAATAAATAAATTAATACTGAGAAAAATTTCTAGTTGAAAATAGACAAACCAGAAAGGTTTAATTATATCAATTAGAATGAAATTCTGATTATTTCAACTAGAATTATAATAAAAACTCAAAAATTCTGATTTATCCTCATTTTAAATCAGAATTACAATTAATTCAATCAGACTTCTTTTCCAATTAGAATATTTATATTTCGGCAAAAACACATTTCACTTAATATTAAAAGCTAGAAGCATTAAATAAAATTATTTAAATCTGCAAGAACTGAGAGAGAGAGAGAGAGAGAGAGAGAGAGAGAGAACGAAAATAAGAATAAGGCAATTTTTATTCTTATTCTCGTTTTCTTTTTCTCTTTCTCTTTCTTTTTTCGTTCCCTAGACAAAACACTACATAGTTTATTAGAAAATGAAACAACCGACCTTTAATATTTAAATTTTCTGTAAAGATACCTAATGGGAAAATAGTTAATTTATATCGAGCCATCTACCGAATGACAGTCCGCCGTGATAACCGCCTTGAACATAAGGCGACCCCGACTGTGTCCGTTTTCTGAATTCAATGTGGACAGAAAGTAGACTATCTAACAAGATGGCATAAGGCGCACGTGCTGGCCACGCTACGCGTGGTTGACGTCTCGCCAGATGACTTCTAATTAAATTACCGTAATTACCGGAGCCCGAAGTCACGGCCGAAGGCGTCTTTTCGATCGACGAAACTAGGTGTTAAAACGTTTATACATCATGGTCGCGACGGTGTTACTCTGCAACCGTTTGTTTTATCCGTAACCTATGCCCGATGGTTTAACAAAAATAAGAAATCGAGTGGGTGTAGATAATCCAATATCTCAAATGTGAATATTATATCTCTGATGTTTTTATATCTCGGAAATAAATACGTCGTTATGTTACAAAAGTAAGAGACGTATCTTAAAATAACGCAAACTTTATAAGTTTTCCGCTATTTTATCGCATTTGTTGAAAATACAGATTTAACAATGCAAATTTTCTGTTTCTCATAAAAAATACGCAACATGATTTTTGAATCTATTAAATATAGAAATACGAATAACATCATTTGTCAAATTATTTTAGACAATTTTCAGTTCAATAACATTTTAATTTAAATGTATTAAACAAAAGTTTTAAAACAAAATTTTATAGCTATGTTTTAAAGAACAAAGCATATATCAATATTAATTTTCTTACATTTAATTATCTGATTTTTTGTTAAGAAGGAATTAACTTGGAGTTAAATAAAAAGTATCCAAATAAAGAATCGAAACAATTATTATTTTATAATTATATAATAACTTATATATATTTTATATATATTACAAATATTACTTATGTATATTATAAATTGTAAAATAATGCTATACATATTCTTAACATTCTTCCATAAAAAAAAATCACATGCGTATTTTTCAAATATATAACATGGACGTAGCCAGGATTTTGTTTATGAGGGACGGCAAATTAACAGCTGAGACTTTTGAATCCGGGAGGGGGGAGGGATAATAATCGAATATTATGAATAATTGAATTTATTTTGTTTTATATATTATTATTTTTATAATTAATTACTAAAATTATTAAAATTTGATAGATAAGTCACAAAATTTTATTATTTTATTTTATATACTATAAACAAATAATATTATTATATTTTTATTCTTTATTAAGATTTACGAGGACCACCATAATCTATGTATATGAGATAAGACTAAATCTTTTTGAGCTCGTGAATAACAAATTTTTCTTTATTTTCGACATTTGCGTTTGTATGAACATAACGTATATGCGTGCGCGCGCGAAATCTGAATGTGCGGTCTCAGTGTTCGTGATAACGGAATATTCCGAAGAGTAGCCGCATATAATGAAGAGCGTTTTGTGGTGCACCGGCTAACCTCAAGTCACGCAGCATATCGACACGAACGGTATAATTACGGAGCATTTTCGAGAAAGCATTACCGCCGCGACGAAATATTGTACAAACAAGTAACGCGAGTGCCACACAGTCGTTGCGCATATAACACAAGGAATTTGCGTGTGTGTATTTTTCGGCTTTTATAAGAACAAAGACATGCATAATCGCGCCGATAAGCAACCGAGGACAAGATAAAAAAGAATTTAACACAAAAAATGTAAAAATATTAATTTTTCTAATCTTTGCTTATTTAATGCTTTCGAGAAAGATGCACTACAAATTCAAATGTATGAAAAGACTAAAAAATAACTTCAATATATGTATGTGATTAGTTTTTAGTGTAAAAAATTAAAAATAATATACTATATTCTCTCTCCTTCCCCCCTCCCCTCTCTCTCTTTCTCTTTCCGCATACAAATATAAATTTACGCATTTAAACGTATAATATAGTGTCGCTGCATGGAAAACTAAATGACATACATACATTAAAGTCATTTTTTACACTTATTTAGATTTGCAATGTTTGTCACAAAAGCATATATAATACAATATTTGCAAAAAAATTTATGGAATTTAAAAATACATACAGAGTCCTCTTTTAATCGATTCAATCAATTTTTTTCCAAATTATTGGACGTATACTTTAAAATAGTAAAAATATGAATTTTAAGGTATATTCAATTTTATTTTGTCATCACCTAATTTGTCGTCTAATCTTTATCGTTTTCATTAATGATTATTTGATAAGCTTCTGGGTATGCTTTTGATTAATTTTCTTAATTTTCTAGCAGAGAGAAAGCGATCTTATATTTGCCAAACTTGATAATTTAACTATTGCTTTACAGATTATATGTTTCTCTGAAGCTTTCTCTCATTATGCTCAAATTTTTTTTATTGGATTCATATTAGGAGATTGCTGGCCAGTTCAAAATCATAATATCATTTTTGAGCTTTCAGACAGTGTAATTAGTTATTAGGCTATAATGAATAATAATAAAGATCGAATGAAATCTTAGGCAATGACAAAAAACTACTGAATGTACTTTAAAAAAATAGTAATATATTTTTAAATCCTGTTGCAAATGTGATATATATATATATATATATATATATATATATATATATATATACGCTCTTGTAAAATTGACTGTACGTGTTATAGATACATATGCACTGAGAAAAACCTATTTAATTTCTTGTTTAGATATGAGTAAACAAATCCTTGATGCAATAAAATAATTTAGTTGAAGCCAAACATTTGGTTAAGAAATTAATTGATTCAAACTAAATGGGTTTCTCAGTGCAAACGTAATATAAACGTCAAAGTATTTTTATCAAACAAACTAGTCACAAAAAGATTTTTTGCTTTTGCTATGTTGTAATGTTGATGAAGAGATGGCTAATAATATAATTATAATATTTGACTTAACGAAATAAGACTTGCTCTGGAAAATTATAAAGCAATAAATTCTTTATAGATTTTTTTAATTTAGAGAGAATTATTAGTATTTCAGATTGATTGCGTTAAAAATAATCCGCGCGCAGTCATGTAATAAAAGTATTTAATAAATGCATAATAATATAATATTTAAAATATCTAAATTGATCGTGATTGGCTGTCTCTATTGATTGATATTATAGTTTGATTTATTCATATAAAACGGTCCTGTTTCTAAAATCTTAAAAAAAAATCTTTGTCTTAATTTGATCATATTTTAATTAAATAATATCTTCTTTGATACAGAGGAATAACAGATTGGAGGAATAACAGATATATCAGTATTATTGCATTGAGATATATATATATATATATATATAGTTTCGCTCAACATTTAATCTTTTTTTTTTTCATGAATAAATTCCAGCGCGGATGCACGAATCGCAGAGAAGGTCAGGGACGCGTTTCACTGAAGGAGAAGCCGATAAGTGGGATAGCGATTCCAGCAACCGACTGTCGTCTTATCATTCGGTCTCAGCTGTTCGCCCCACGCAGCGCATCCCGATTCTCAGAAGGACCTCGTAAAAATATCATACAGGATGCGAACCGCCCGCTACAGCGACCTGTTATGCGCCAGCACAAGGACTCACATTTCGGTCCTTCATCTCTGAGATGCACATGCTACATGATTCATGGAAACACAAATCAAAACATTTTGCGATGCACCTACATTTCTCTATTTACAGAGAAGGTAGAGATTACAATTGTTCTTCATTGAGTTTAGTTTATTTTAGTTTTGCCAGTTGCGTATCATATTTTATTACTTCTCATATAATAAATCAGATCCATTCCGATATCATTCCAGTAACATTACAGTGACATTGCAATGTTCCAACAATATTATGTAATCACGTTGAAGTAATCGTCGCTGCAAACTTTTGTGTTATATGTCTTTATTGCATCGACTTACAATTAGATGTAATCACCGCGTCAAAAGAAAGTCGTGTAACAATAATGAAGATAATTGTTCTTAGCGAAAGTTAAAAATGAGAAATATATTTTAAAATTGTTATAGAAAGCAAAATCATATAGGATTGGAATATGCAATTTGTGATGTTATTTGCATATTTAATGTAAATTTAAAATACTGTGAGCTATTAATATTTAAATATAGAAGGAAGATTGATGTGATTATTTAAATATAAAGAAGCGTGATCGACTGTAATTTATGTATATAGATCAATTTAAACAAGTTTTATGGATTTCAATGGAATACAATCTTTTCTTCGTTCTGAAAATTGGTTGTATGGCATCATCAGAGTATCTCTTAAGTACATCATATACGTGCACATTACCAGTTACAAAAAACGGTGATCAATAACTTAGATTGCTAGTCTTTCCACCGATAGCTAACAAAGTAAACGTTACCATTTCATATGCAGGCCGTGTTATTGCCTTTCGGCTTCAGCCTGGAGCTCTGATTTTTACGGAAAGCTTTTATGCTCGTCGAATCGTTCTCCTGCATTTAGCAGACTTCGCTCCTGTTTAGGAGAACGCGTAGAAGTCGAGGTGGCGCCGATGCACCTCATAATGAACCTTTTCAGAGCAGCGTTCTTTATCGGCCACGTGATCGGTTCGTCGCGGTATTAACTCGGAATTTACTAAGTTTTGAGAGTTTGGGGCCGCAGGGGACGAAAAAAGAACGCCCCCCCTCCCCCCCCCCGCATGGGGGACAAGGAAGGGCATCGAGGCGAGAAAAGGGGCGGCTCCACGGGAATCCGTCGACGCGTACCGCGATTTTGCATGCGGTCATTATCTTCTTGCGAAGTTTTTCTCTCTTTTTCGCATTCTCGCTCTCTTTCTCTTCTGTATTCTTTTTTTTTCAAGCGGCCCCGCCGTGAACGGAATTACTCGGGAATTCTATCGACAAATCCCGCGACCATCTCCCGTTGGCTGGTGCAGACATTATCATCACATTAACCGTACTACAGAGAGAAAGGAAGAGGAAGAGAGAGAAAAAGAGCTGGTCCAGCCCGGTCCCAGACAATCCAGCGACGGTTCCTGTCCTACTGACGCTGCTTTCGGAGAGATGAGGAGAAGAAGAAAGAGGAAAAAAGCGGAGAAAGAGAGATAGAGGGAGAGATGGAGACTCGATGGGTACAAAGACCCACCAGACGGTAGTACTCGTTTCTTTCTGTTGCCTTTCATCCTTCCCGGCACTTCCTTCCCACCGTCTACTCTCTACCTCCCCTTTCTTCTTCTCTTTCTTTCTTTCCTTCTCTACCTTCTTTTTCTTCTTTCCTTTCATCGCGCACGGCACTTCCATCGCTCGAATCGGAATTCCGTTCGCGATCATCGACTTATCCACAAAATCAAGTACGCGGTTCCAGGGATGTGAGACCAGGTGAAAGGAATATGAAAAATTTTGGACAATTATTTTAACTATTAAACCTTTATAAGTATCATGAAATAAATATATTAATCATGAATCGGAAAATATGTAGTCGAAATTATTAATAGAAATATCTTCAACCTTCAGAAACTTTCTTTTTAATATTTGTATATGTAAGCATCAATTTTTATATTCAGATACATTTCTAAATATTTGCAGATATATGGAAAGAGCGATTTTGAAGTATCTAGCTATTTAACTAGATGCAGATTTAAAAATAATTGTGTCAAAATATATAATTGTGTCACTATCAAAATAATTATGTAAATTAAAGCACAATGAACAATGTTGCAAAAAATGTTGACATTCAAGCAATCAACTTGAGTGTTCTACACAATTATGTCAATAATCCAATAAAAAATTATTTACAGATTTGTAATAACTAAATTTTTAGATAGTTTAGAAAAACTGTTCGGTCTAAATACATCTAAATACATTTTGGTAAATATTTGTGTCCATCGAAATACTGAAAATAATGTACTTTTTACATTCCTAATGAAGAATTCTGAGGGAATACGATCATGATGACGATAACAACATCTTTCAAGGACGCGAGAAATGAAATCCCTCGAAGAATATCACCTCGACGAGTATGTCCGCGTTTAATTGGACGGAGCCCGATATCCCCGCGTATCATAAGACCTCGACGTCGGCGAGGCGGTCCTCGCCTCATCAATCTGGGTGCTGACTAGCTAATTTCGACATGGACGGCACATAGGGGATCCAAACGTAAATCGCTATCTCGCGAGAGGATAAGTCGATGGAATCGCGCGGATTAACAACTGCGGCAGAATCGACTGCCTTCGCGTCGCTTAAGAGATGGGCAGTCCGATTTCGTGACCAAGCGGTTACTTTCTACTAACAGCTCCGCCGTGTTAATCGGAATAGGGAACACCCGGAGATCTTCCTGTCCGATCCTCTTAGCTCAACGATGATCATAAATTTATACGCAACATTTGTAATAGCAAATTTACAAAAAAATGTGCGGAAAGTGTAAAACCTTCCTGCAAATTATACTAAATAATATATATGATTATTTATTAGATAAATTAATCCTTTACGGACGGATAATCCTATTTGGAGTCACCCTCTTTTGTAAACTGTTCGTTTAATTATTATAAAACTTAACCTATGAGGTAATTTGAAAACGCTTTATTTGAATCTGAGGTAAAAAATAAAAAAATAGTGAATAGAATAGATAATTTCAAAAAAATAATTTAATTATTAAAATTTGATTTTAAAGAATTTTTAATTTAAATCTTTCTCATATTTCGCCTTACTTTAAGCTCAGTGCTACAAATAGTTAATATATAGCGCCATACTGACTTTCAAACTAAACATGAACCTTGATATTAGAAATATGTTCCATTTTTATGCTTATATAAACGTCAGTTCATACTTGTTATCTGTATTAAACAAGGACAAATTATATGCTTACAAGCGTATTGTAAGCATAAAAAACGAAACGCATCCTCGATGATCTTTCATTAAAAATTACTTGTTTAGAAAATCGATTTTTCATGCGTTTCATTCAAATTCAGCGATATCAAGAATTTCAACATGGATTGTCAATGACAATCAAATTAATTTTTAAAATTTGAATTTTAAAATTCTGAGGCAAAATCAAATTCAGTGACCCGAACTTTTAGAAAAGTTTTCTTCAAGTTTCTTTACTACACAAGAAAATTCCACAAAGGATTAAAATTATTTACATTAAAGATACTTATAATTCTATGAGAGTTAACATGAGTATCTTATTTTAGTATACATATATTTATTAACAAGTTGTCTATTTCTCTTCTTTATCAACATTATCATCATTTTATTTTTCAAAGACTTCTCCGAATCAAACCCTCTTCTTCCGTGTCTTCCGATTATGCAATCATTCTCGACATAAATTTACGACTATTCGCCGACTGTAGAAACGACTTATCGCAGAAACTCCCATTGATTGACGTTTCTGCGAAAGTCAAGAGGGGTTCGCGGCATCGTTGGTTTACCGAAGAACCTCACGCGTGTTGTTACAATACATTCGTGCGTACATGTTCGCGCGTTGTTGCTGCGCGGTGTAAACGTTGGTGCACAATACGAATCGAGTTCCATTGAGACAATTGGCAATTTTCGACGCCGAATATCCGTCGGAAGCGGCGGTAGCGCCCACGGCCACTCACTTGGCAAATTGAAGTCCAGACAATAAATTGCAAACTGTCGTATGCTATGGTACCGCACGTACGATGCGTCGTACGCGTGCGTTACGCGCACTACACACGCACGCGTCCACGACACGACGCGTAGCAGACCGCGTAGTTTCTTCCTTCTCCCTCTTCTTTCTTCTGCCTTCGCTCTTTCGCTATTTCGCCCTTCCTCCCCGGTGTCTCCCTTACACCCTTCTCTCTCTCTCTCTCTCTCTCTTATTCACTCTATCGTCAACATAAGGACCGCACGCAGTAACATTACCATTCGGTCGCAGACGAATTCATTGGCTATGCCAGGGCGTCTTCCGTTCACAGGCAGAACGGTTGTCAGTCCGGTTTGACCCGACTTAGATTGTACGTGAGGAGTTGTTACAGTCGGCACTCACATCAAACGATCCCTCGATCGCATACATCGTACGAAACGGTTCCTCCTTATCGAAACGAAACGGTTCTTTATCAGGAGAATAGTGCATAGCGATTGCGCTTCTTTGCTTATTCAACAATATGTATCAGCATGTATCAAAAGATATTAATCGCTCTTTCAGTCTACAAAGACTTTTTCCAAGCAAAATAAAACTGAAATTTTGTATAACTTTTGATTATTTTTCATAGCTAATCATTGAACTAATATTGTTTTTTTGTGTTAACAGATTTGCGTTACTTAAATTCCTGCTTTTAAAAAATATAAATAAATACAAAATTAATAAGTAAGGTCTCTTGAAAATAAAATTACAAAATTAAAATAAAAGTCTAATAAGAGTTTAGCATGATCAACAGTGCACACAGTTATATTTTAAAGAATAATAATAATTAAAAAATAAATTAATACATAAAAACATTTCACACTTGATTTTCATTTTCAATAAATTGAATAGTAGGCTGATGAAGATAAACGAAAGTTGCCGACATACTTACTTTGTTTTTAGACAATATTTCTTAAACAAGTTAAAATTAAATTTTAAAAACATAAATACAAACTAAAATGTGTCTCTTTTATCAGATAGTATAACCAGTTTTTGTAATACTGTTTGTAATTTTGTAATAATTAATTTTTTCGTAAAATAAGCAAAATGAGCGTCTAAATAGGCTCCAAAACACTGACATAGTAGGCAGTAATGCTACGTATTCTTTCCTTTTTACAGGAATTATCTGTATAAAGTGTCTACAAGTGAATATATACAAGATCTTTCAAAATCTTTTCACTTTATAAAACATTTTTATTGAATTATATGCATATTTACTTTATACTGTTCTGCAAATAATGCAATAGTTTAAGAGTTTTTTTCCATATATGCACGATTGTCTTCAATTCCAATAGAGCTATTTGACATTATAAAGTAACATTATAAAATGGAATAAAAAATGCTCGTATATTTTCTTAAAAATTAACACAATGTTATGGCTTATTTCGAACTATAATTAAATTAACTTTAGATTAATATAATTAACAAATTGTTAATTATATTAATCTAAAGTTAATTTAATTATAGTTCGAAATAAGCAATGACATTGTGTTAACATTAT
>Ga0157363_1007870_pt1 | contig 10110 bp, 5 predicted proteins | sample AttsexASBM1_FD_111477 | JGI IMG/M metagenome (GOLD analysis project Ga0157363, IMG submission 111477) | Fungus gardens microbial communities from leaf cutter ant in Ribeirão Preto, State of São Paulo, Brazil - Atta sexdens ASBM1 | ecosystem: Host-associated > Fungi > Mycelium > Unclassified ...
CAGGTCACGTGCCTATCTCCTATATCTCTTCTCCCATTGTAGACTAATAATTATCACTACAATATATACTTGTCCAAACCCTAACCCTAGTCCAAGTCTGTCCACACGTTCAAGCTATAACAGTAGACTTCATTCATATTATCAACAATGGAGTTATTATTACTACTAACAAACTGGCAAATGCTTTTAATTTGAAGATTATCAAAAAGTGTATCAAGAATGTAAACAATATCAACTTAGAGACTATTGACAGTCCTCAATTACATAAGTCCAAATTGTACTTCCTTTTATAAAGGAGAAGAGTTCCATTACTCCTGACATCATTAAAGACATTATTAAAGAGATACATATTTGAAACAACATTACTTTGGTATTAAAGCCTCATGTTATCAAAGCCTCAGCCAAATATGATATGGCGGTAGTTTGGATTGATATCTAGGACTTACAAAGTAGGTTAGCAGTGAAGAACATCATCAACTGATACTTCAATGTTGGACAATATATTGTCATAGTCTGTAGCACTAATATGAACCTAGATGTTTCACAGTGCAAGAACTGTTGGAAATAGTGGTACTCAACACTTAGTTGTTGCTCTCACATGTCCAGATATGCAAAGTACAATGGAGCACATACTACCAAACATCATAGAGAGAATGCATGGTGTTACAAAGAGAACAAGAACTTCAATAGAGCAGCTACCAAAGAAGGTGAGCCATGTTCTCATGTCTTCAAATACACTAACTGCAAAGGAGACCATCAAGCAGATAGTTACATCTGTCTATCTTGGTATAACTGTTTCAACAGGGATTGGCATGGTAAAAAACAACAGAAACTCTTTTAAAAGTAGAGTATATGTAATATAGCAATCCTGTTAGCTGTAAATAGTTTTCTTTCTTTTTTCATTTATATATTGCTTCTGTTTAAATGTATATAGTTATAAAAGTAGCTACTATGGTCTGCTCTCATGCCCTGCATAATAAATTGTTGATAAAATAAAAAAGAGTATGGGATGAGCAGATAGTTTGAGCAGAAGGGCAGATTGAGCAAAAGAAGTAGAAAGGAATAATGAAAAAATCAAGTAATGTTAAAGAAGAAGTAGTTAGAGATTAGAGTGATAGATAAAAAACAGTTGTTGATTGAGGAAGCTAAGTGAGAAATTATAGAGAAAATTAAAAAATCAGAAGTAAAGGATGATGAAGTAGTGAAAGCAGTGAAAGAGATAAAAAAGGCTAGAGTTAAAGTACTAAAGAATAATGAATGGCAGATTGAAGATAAGTTGGTACTAAAGGAGAGAAAGGTGTATATTCTTTAGAATAGGAGGTTAAGATTGGAGATTATTTGGCTATATTATTATATGCCAATAGTAGAACACAAAGAACAGTGGAAAATAGTAGAACTGGTCACTAGAAATTATTGGTGGCCAGAAGTTACAAAAGAAGTGAAGTAATATATGGAGGGATGTGATCAGTGTTAAAGAATGAATAATAGAGCAGAGATGCTAGCAGGAAAACTGAGACCAAATGTAGTGCCAGAAAGACTATAGTAACATATATTAGTGGACTTTATTATGAAGTTACTGGTATCAGGAGATCATGATTCAATCTTGGTAATATGTGATAGGTTTTTGAAAATAACACATTTTATAGCAACAACAGAAATAATAGCAAAAGAATTGGCAAAGTTATTTAGGGACAATGTGTAGAAGTTGTATGGGTTACCAAAAAGTGTGATTTTAAATAGAAGGCCATTGTTTGCAGCAGAATTAATGCAGGAGTTGAATGAGATGTTGAGAATAAAAACAAAGCCATCAACAGCTTTTTATCTACAAATAGACAGATAGATGGAGAGAACAAATCAAGAGTTGGAACAGTACTTAAGGATGTATACTGATCATAGACAAGGAAACTGGTCAGAATAGTTGGCAACTGCAGAGTTTGCCTTTAACAACAAAGTTGTCACCATTCAAAGTTAACTATAGAAGAGAACCCAGAATAGACTTTGAGATAAGAAAAAAGGAGATGCATAATATTAATTGGTTATAATAGTTGATATGTAAGTGATAGATAGAATAATGATAATAAACTCATCTCAGTTAAGCCTGAAGTCCAATATGAAAAGTTAGACTTCAACATATAAGAGTCATGCATTATATATAAGAAGAAGAGAAAAATTTACTAAAGGAAAAACTTTCTGCTCATGTATATCTGTTGATCATATTTGGCTATATATACCAATTTGCATTGGTAGCTTCAAGTGTACCAGAAGTGATGATACAAATGTATTACACTTTAACAAAGCATATGAAAGCAAAGGAGTTTGTAAAGAAAATGAAGAAAATATATAAGAAAGTGAAAGCAGTATTGAAAAAATCATGAGAATAGAAATAGGAAGGAGGCAGTAGAGTATAATGTGGGAGATAAGGTGTTGTTGAGTACAAAGAATTTGATATAGCAGATGAAGAAGTTGACAGAGAAGTTTGTGGAGCTATATAAAATCAAGAAATTATATTAGAGAATATGGTAGAATTGGAATTACTGGTGTCAATAAAAATTTACCCAGTATTTAATGTGAGTAGGATGGTGATATATCAGGAGCAGATAGAGGAACAGAAGAAGATCCTATTTCCTCAAATAAAAATAGATAGAGAAAAATGTTGAGAAAATATTAGATAGGAAAAATATAAAAGAGAAGTCAAAGTATTTGGTTTAGTGGAAGGGATATATGGTGGAAGAAGACACTTGGGAGGGGTTAAGAAAATTAGGAAATACAATAAACTTAGTAGAAGGATTTGAGAAGAAAATTAGAGAGAAAAAGATAAGAAGGATATAAATGAGAAAAAAGTAGAAAAAGAAAAAGACATTGAATCTAGAGATAGAAGTGTTTAAAAGGAGTGAATTACTGGGAAGAAAAATTTTGTTTGGGTGAGATAATAGAAAGTTTAAAGATAAATATTTAAATAAGTTAGAAAAAAGTTGGATAAGATAGAAAGAGAAAGGGGGGCAAGCTTCTCTGGAGGCAGGGAGGTACTATTATAGTATGCTTAAATTCTTATATTTTATTTTTATTTTATTTTATTTTTATCTATTTTTCTCAATTTAATTTTTCTTTTTCTTTTCTATTTTTTTTAAATTTCTTAGATAATGAAGAGGCATGTAATTGCAATCACATGACATGTCATAAGCCTAGAACATTGTAAAAAGGACTAGAAGAAATAATATCAAGACATATATCTATAATATATTAATCTCATAGTATACTTATGAATAATATATAGTCCATAGGGTAGGGTTATTTATTGTTAGCACAAACCATGTGTTAGTAGTATATATAGTGTAGGAATATATTGGAAACTCCTTGTTGAATTCCCTTGTGATCTCTATGAGATTCTTGCAATCTAAGACTACTTTAGTATACTATTTGTTATGATTCTAAGCTTGGCTCAGATTGCAACTAAGACAAAGACTTAAGAAAGGAGTAAGGAGATAATCAATTGGTAAAGTGTAAGGATATAGGGCTGTATCTACAACTATATATACCTAATGACTATAAGGAATAGATTAGGTATTCTTAAGGAAATAATAAGAAAGAAATGAGAAATACATGTAGATATTGTGACTACTACATAAAGCACTGACTAATACAATATGTGGAAAGTACAAGGTACAGTTAAATATAAGTTACAAGTGAAACAAACCCTAACATATATCTAGCATAAAATGAACATCTATAAAATATAAGATATAGATCATAACTACTATAACAATATCTCTGTTTTAATGTTTATATTCTTATGAATTTATTAGGGTTAAATCTCCAACTGCATATGTTACTACTATCTTCTTAGTAAGTTCTATAATTAGTTATTTATCACAAAATAAATTACTTACTTGTTTGTAATACTTGAACCTTGAGTGTACTCTCAGAGATTTAGAAGTAATTCAGAAGTTCAATAATAATAACAATGATAGTAAAGATCAATACAAATATAAATAATGAAGATTGATAATGATTAATAATAAATGATATTATTAAGTCAAGAGTTTAATTCTCAGACATAGAGGTATATATACAAAAGAGTGATAGTCCATATACAAGATGTTTATATTACATGATCAAAACTTATACCTAATGGGGGCTGTCATCTGTTATAACAGATGTCAGGCTAATTTTGAAAGGTAACTAATTATGTCACTGTATTGATATGCTTGTATCTCTATAAATACTACTTACTATTATAAGATATACCATATATTATTAGAAATGGTTTGATGAGTACTTTCCAACACAAGTTCAATTGTGTGAATCTGTCTAACCATTCATAAGATATCAGCCAACAAAGCTTTTACAGTTACTTATGGCCTGATATATCAGTTTTTTGCTATCACTTTTGTACATCCTACATATATGAAAATAGCCCTTATTTGGGGCTTTCTAGCATAACTTAGTTTGTGAAATTGGTCTACTAGTTGTGAAAATACAAGCTGAATAAAGTTTATAACACTGTTTTGATATGGAGTTAGCTATTTTCTGTATTCTGTCCTCATCTGTTCTTATCTATACTTCCAAACCTCTTCTGGTGCAGATCAAAGCCATCTATTTTATCTCAAATATCCTTACTAGTCTAAGATAACTCTATGGATATCTCTTCCTTGATATCCAAGAATTACTAGTAATCAGGGTTGAGATGCTTTTAACTTCCTCAAAAAAGTATTTACTTTAGCTTCTATCCTTACTGGAGTTGCTCAGAATTAGTTTGAGACTAGAAAGACCAGAGTATTCTGCAAGACTGGCTCTTTAACTGGAATTTTTTTGTTAATCAATTACATTGGCACTTTGGTCTTTCAAACCTTGTTAGTAAAGTAGTTATCTAGCATATAATCTTTGCATGAAGCTTAGCAATAAGATCTCTACTTATAATATGGATTTTGTAATAGTGTTTTGTGTCACTACTATTACCAGGGGCTCTCCAATTGGATCCAGGATCCTATCTCTATCTGGAAACAAGATAAACCTACTTTGTTCTAGGATATGTATGCTTTAGTTATAACTATTAATCATTGCTACTGGGAACTTGACTGTGAATGCCATTGCATTAGGCAAACAGAAAAAGAAGCTCTCAAGTCTCACTTCTAGAAGTAAGGTAAGGCTTCTTCTACTAGTAATACTACAGTCTTCCAGAACAAAGCAAACACATCTCTAATGACTTTATCTACCAAATCATCTCCTTCTAACACATTATCTCTTGCTCTCAAGAAACAATATAATTTACTATTGGTGGATCTCTCTTCTAAATTGGCCAACAATAGCAAGTTGACTAGTGATAAGTACAAGAAGCATCTCAAAAACAACCTGTATCTCTATTGTAGTATAGGGAACCACAAGTTGGACTTCTATCCCAAGAAGCAGACTACAGTCACTCTAAAAGGCCACAGTACTTTAGTGGCTGCTGATCCTCCTGCAGCTGATTCTGGATAGACAGACCAAATGAATAAATCAGAAGTTGAAACAATATCTTTGATTTTTTGTAGATTATAAACAAAGATAGCTACTCTAGATATACTAACTAGTATATAATCCAGTAGTTTACACTGTGGTAGTCATCCTGAAAATCAACTAAAACTAGCATCTCTCTTCCTATGTTAGCAATAGCACATCTTGCTACCTTCTAGCAGTTTTCCACCCTCTAAGTCCTCAGTCCTTGATCTGAAATATATAACCAGTATGACTCATGAAGACACAGCATATAAGCTGAAGCCAAAGGTTCTTGGATAATCCAAAATGACTTAATTCTAGACTTCCAAGATACTCTTCTAGATCTTAGATAATGAGGTGTGAACAGCTATAAAGAATAGTTTGTGCAGTAGTTCTGTATAGATTTTGGTATCCTATTCTTTTCTCCATTGGCTTGAATAGTTTTATATGACTTGAAGGAGTGAATGGTATGATTTTGACAGGCAATTGCAGTGTTTTCAATGCTTTTTCTGTTTATACAACAATACTTCATCTTGAATGATGCCTTCTTTCTGCTTTTCTTTGCTGATGATTATAGATTGTAGTACATCTTAATATGTATCTTGATATGCATTTTGTAATGTCTGGATATGTTGATCTACTACTTCTCCATCTTTTTCTTTACAATAATCCAATTCATTGACTAGTAATACTTGAATATGATGTGCTTGTCATTCTATTTCTCTATGTATAACATTTCTTAATTCTTTAGATACACTATAAATATCTCTACCTACTTGTGCTTTGTAATTTTTGCTTGTTTGTAGTAAAGTAGTTTCAATATCTACTAGTTGGTTATTAGCTATATCTGATAATTTTATAATGTTCTAGAGTTGGAGTTAGATATCAGTCATGGTTTCTGGTCCTTGAATTATCTTATAATATTTCTTTATCCAATCTTTCTTTTCTCTACTCAAGGTCATAATAAGATTTATGTTGATTGTACAAGTAATGTAGGAGTTGGGAGAAGTAGAGGCAGTTATAAATTAGTAAGACATTTGTTACGATCGATACCTCAAGGATGAAGCATAGAGATGGGTTCAGGGTATGACACTATGATTGGCTGCACTGAAGTAGTATCAGTCAGCGCCTCATGTAGTAGGTGCTCAATCCTCATTTACACCTCCCTGTCTCCTTATGTATTATGACTCACTTGCTTCATGGACTACATATGGACTACTTATATATATAGCATAGAATACTCTTTTGTATCCTTACACTTTACCAATTCCATCTACCCTTATCTTCTCTCAAGTCTTTGCCTAAGTGCAACCTGAGCTCTAGCTTAAGGTCATAACAACATTTCTGGGTTTCTTGATTACTTGTGTTGCTTTGAGATGTCAATTTAGAGTTTTACTCCTCTCTTTTATATATTTTGTCTCAAAAGCTTTGTCTAATAGTTTTAAATTGTTTCTTTAGCATATGGCAACCTTATTTCTGCTATCCATTTGTCATGTTCACTTTTATAACCCTTTAAATGAACTAAAAATTGTGTGTCTTGTTCTCATTTCCTGTGATTCTGTACTTCTTCTACTTCATATTCTTCTTTCTAATTGATAATGTTTGGTGGTGATGCTATTTCTATATGCTGTCCTTTGAATTGGAGTTTTTTGCATTATATTAGCAGGTTTTCATTGAACATATTGTATATTGTTTATCCTTCTGGTAACTTTAGCTGAAACACTTTTCAGCCAATATCCTTTGTTATTTCAAAAGATTCATATCTTTTCTAGTCCAGCTTTTTCGAAGGTTTTTTCAATTGGATATTTTTGGCTTCCAACCATATATTGTCTTCTTGCTTCAGTCCTTGTAGGTTTTGTCTTTTCTTGTTGAACTGCTTCTTTATAGCATATTTTGCCATTTCCATTGATATCTTTGCTACTTCTTAACTCTTCTATAGTTTCTCAACAAGTAAAGTCTCTAGTTTTGGTAATTCTATTCTTATTGTGAGATCTCTCTTCTGTAGATGTTATTCAAAGTTAAGTTTGAATGGAGTATATTCTGTAGCTGAGTAGTTCTTATTATTATACTAGAATTCTACTACTGATAATTATTCTGTCCAATTGTCTTGCTGATAATTAACATAATATTACAAAAACACTTCAACTTCTTGATTGATTCTCTCCATTTGACCATCAGTTTGAGGATACTATGCCATAAATAATGTTTGTTTTGTTCCCAGTGCTTTGCTTAAGTCTTTTATAAATTATAAGGCAAATTAGAGTCCTTTGTTGCTGCTAAGAATCTTCTTTGGAACTCTGTAGATTTTTCATATATAGTCTCTATAGATCTTGGCTATTTTCTCTGATGATACTATTGTTGTTATTGTTCTAAGTCTGATCATCTTTGTGAATTAATCCACTATGACTACTATTATATTCTTGTTCTTTGATTTTGGTAATAGTCTGATAGTATCAATACTGATTTCCTGCCATGGTCCTTAAAGTATCTTCAATAGATGAAGTTCTTTCACTTTCTTCATATGTTGTACTTTGTTTTACTGGTATTTTTGGGATCTCTAGATGTATTTCTTGATGTTATTCCATATTTTTGGCCACCAATAGTTTCTCTTGATTGATTTGAGCATCCTTTATTGTTCTAGACATCATATATCTGCTAGTTTATGATTCTCTTATAAAATTTGCTCTCAAATCTTCTAGTTGTTTGGAGTATAGATTTTTTCTTCTATATATACCACTCCATTATTTTTCTATGCTTGATCATTCTCTTTTTTTTAATTCTTTCTAAACTTCTTGTTCTCTTGTGTTGTTTTTCCAGATTTCTTCTCATAGTATAGTTTCTTTTACTATCTAGTTTTCTCTAAACACTACTATTTCTGCTTTGGTATTTATCTTTCTTATCCATAGCTTATCTTTGAGCATCTTAATGTCCTTATTATTGTTCTTTGTATTTACTTGATCTTTTCTTGACAAAACATCAGTTCTTATATTTGTCTTTTCTAGAATGTGCTGTAAAATAAAATCATAATTCTGCAGCTTAAAATACCATCTTGCTTGTTATCTATTGAGTTTGTGTGGTTTCTTGAAGTACTTGAGATTTTTATAATCTGTCCAAACTTTGAACTTTTTGATAGCATTCAATAGGTATTATCTCTACTTCATCAGAGCTCTTATCATAGCCAGTAGTTCTTTGTTATATATTTTGTAATTTCTTTTGGCTGCCTGCATTATTTTTGATAAAATTTCTTTTTCTTTTTTTCTCATTTTTCTTTATTTTATTTTTGGTTTTATTTTACTTTTCTTTATTTTAGATATGTGATGTGATGTCATATACTACAAGTCACAAAGCATAATGGAAGCATGATACCTGTTACAGGGTTGTCACATATGTTACAGTCACAGAGATAGTCAAGGTAGCAGAACTAAAAAGGCTAGAGCAAGAAGGGAAGATAATGAAGGAATTTATTCAAGAATTTAAGAAAGTAGCTAGAGGAAGTGGATATAAGAAAAGGTTTTTAGTCAAAGAATTCAAAAAAGGCATAAATAGGACCATATGCTAAAGACTTATGGAGTCAGAACAATAGTCCAACTTTATTGAGCAATGGTATAATAAGACTATTACCTTGAATAGGAACTGGAGAGAGAGTAGGTGAGAAAAAGAGAGATTGAGGGGATGATGAGACAATAAAGCATAAGTCTCTAGGATAAACAACACAGAGGCCCCCAGACAGCAAGTGCTACAGCCTCAAATTTGACCAAGAAGACAAGAAGCTTTCCAATAATAGTGCTGACAGGGCCTGCCCCCATGAAAGGAGTAAAGAGGACAATACAGTCATGGTATGCCCAACTCAGTAGGCAGAGTTTGCGTCTTGTAACCCATATGCCATATATGTGGACAGAGGAAATAGAAACTGCTATATTTATAAAGAGTTTGGTCATCTAGCAAGGAGTTGTAGGAGACAAATTATAGGCCAGAGAAGGAAGGTGGAATATGAGAACAATTGCAATAATGAATAGAACAATTTAAATAGGAAGGGAGATCTAATAGTCCTCAATTAGGTCTTAATAATAATAGGTTTGCAATGCCTTCTAGAGTAATGGAAAATACATTCTGTTGCAACCTAAACAATGGAGATATGTTGAGAGAAGTGACAGTAAGAATAGGGCTGGAGAGAATTAATATACAAGAAGAAGTGACAGTGAAAGTATTATTAGATAGTAGGGCTATAGGGCTAGTAATGAATTTGGAGTTTGCAAGAAAGCAGTGATTCAAGCTGAAAAAATAGAAAGACTAATTTATGTGAGAAATGTAGATAAGACTTTAAATAAGAAGAGGCCAATAGAACATATGGTGGAGGTAAAAATTTACTACTAGGGACATAGGAAGAGAAAAGAGATAGACATGATAGGAGGATAAAAGTGGAGTGTGATTTTGGGAATGTTCTGGCTGGCTCACTACAACCCTAAAATTGACTGAAGAATAGGGGAGGTAAAAATGACAAGATGTCCAAAGGAATATGAAAAGTAGTGGAGACCAAAGTAGAGGAAATCAGGGTGGGAAAAGCAGAGGGAAGAAGAAGAGAAAGAGAAAGAGAGAAAGAAATAAGAGGAGAAAGAGAAAAAAGAAAAGGAAAAAGAA
>Ga0157363_1007871_pt1 | contig 10110 bp, 6 predicted proteins | sample AttsexASBM1_FD_111477 | JGI IMG/M metagenome (GOLD analysis project Ga0157363, IMG submission 111477) | Fungus gardens microbial communities from leaf cutter ant in Ribeirão Preto, State of São Paulo, Brazil - Atta sexdens ASBM1 | ecosystem: Host-associated > Fungi > Mycelium > Unclassified ...
ACAACATCAATTATTCCTGTTGATACTTTTCATCATCTGTCAATCATCATATCCTTATACTGAACCCCTGAAACACTATTCAGCCCCAGTATCACAACCAGTGAGTATCTTATTTGTGATAAGGTGATAAAGTTTTTATCAAGGTTTGGTTCTTCCAAATTACTTGGCCTTCAAAGAAACTCTCTGAAAAATACCTTGGACCCTATGAAATCATTGCCCAACCTAGTACTTTATTGTTCATCCTCTGTCTTCCAGAGTCCATGCACTCTGTTCATCCAGTCTTCCATGTGTCCATGCTCAAACCCACCATGTCCAATACTTTCTCTGAAAGAATACAACTAGTCCCCACTCCAGTTATAATTGCTGGAGAACCCAAATATGAAATTTCTCAGATAGTGGATTCTAAAATTGATCACTGATAGGCATGCAAACTTCTGTATAAGGTGATCTGGCTAGGTATAAAGACACTGGAAATGAATCTGAATGAATTCCTACATCTGAACTTACTCATGCTGCTGACTTGGTATCTAATTTACACATTGTATATCCTACCAAGCCCAGTCCTCTCCCACTGTACTGATCACGCTGTTGCACTTGTCTTCTGCCTCCATGTATTTTCCAATGGGAATTTTTCTTCATTAATTCCTTAGTACATTTTATCTGCTTATTCTTATTAACTCCCAGCTTCTGTACACTTTTTGGGGTTTATTTTCAAAACTTTCAGACTTCTTTTCATTTTATTTCTTGATTTTCTTACTCACACATTTAAATCACAAAACAGAATTAAAAATTAAAAATTAAAAAAAAACAAAACACTATTCTAACAAGAGACAGACGATGGCCCCTCCTCTTGACTTTCTCTGGGGCTATCCTCAGACCCCTCCTCTTTCTCATTTTCTCCTTCTAAGCCCCATCTCTGCTCCATTGTAGCCCCAAGCCTCTCCAACTGGGCTGTGCTCCTCTTCTAACCCTCTACCAAGTTCTAAAGGAACTTTCTGACTCCTTAGTACTTCTTTATGAGTTCTTGGAGTGCCTTTTCAATAACACTTAGAACTCCACCATAAGTGAGGATCATGGCCAGGATATTGGTGTTAGTATGGGGTATACACCACTGCTTGAGGACGATGTACCTGGCATATGTGAGAAATCAGCTATTAAATTATTAGAAAAAATAATAATAAGTAATTAATCACTTTGAGTAGTGCACTAGGCAATCCTGCTCAGTACTCACACATCTCTCATAGGGGTTAGCACTCTCCATCTTGACTGTAGCACCCCCACGATATTTCTCTGGTTGCTTCCTTCTAGCTTTCTTGGAGGGCCATTGCTTCTCCTCATCTCTGGAGGTGACCTGTTTGCACTTGGATCCTGTAACCTGAAACCCTTCAGTGCCCTCCAAAAGGGCAGCTTCTTCCTCTAGTACCTCATTCTAGAGTTGTTGGAGATACTCCAATGTCCTCTTCTTCTTTTCCTCCTCTTCTACAACTCTCCTCCTCTCAGCTTCCTCTCTTGCTTTTGCCTCCACCTCCTTCCTTGTCTTCTGAGCAGTGTGCTCAGCCCGGCATAAATTTGCTGCTTTCTCTAGTTGGAGCAGGAGCTGCTGCTGCTCCTCATACCTCTGCTGCATTTCTTGTCACTTCTTGTCAAGTACTTTGGTGTTGTTTTGTGAAATATTGAAGGAGGTGGGGGAAGACATGATGATACAGAAACAAGAGCAGAAAACTTTCTTTTCCATTTATATGTTATTGACCTAGATACCATCATAGGATTTCTGGATAAACTCAATAAGACTTCAAAGGCTCAGTCTTAAGAGGGGAATACTGTCATATGCCAAGTCCATTCATCTGGAAAACACATCTCTACGGTACATTCCTTGCCAACAATTAAAGCCCGCCTTTCATAATGGCCATCTTTCTCACAACACACCTTAAGGCAGTGCTGCAACTATCTGGGTATTCCATCTTCCATGGTGGAGATACTCCTATTCGACTCGGTCTTCTATGACAGAGTTATCCCTGTCAGTATCTCAACACTAAAACTTCTGCTTGGGGTAATAGGGGCTTTATCACTCAAACCCCAAGCATCTCCTATAATATCTATTTGTATATAAGACTAGTAGTTATACTGTAATTTGCTAGTCTGATAATCAACGAAGATAACTCTTATTGAACTCAATCTCCAGTGTTCAATGACAACACATCAAATCAGCACTCACTCTCATCTTAGACTTCTCCCTATTATCTGAAGTTGTGATTATGCAACAGACAGACAGTGCAGCACATAAGCTGAAGCCAAGGTTGTTCTACAAGTCTACATATCTCTGAGTCCATCTTGCAGACTTCTACCCCAGTATGAACTGCATCTGACACTTATTTAAGATCTTAAGTTATAATATGTGGAAATACAAGTTGGATGAAGTTTGTGATAGAATACTTATACTGATAAAACATAAAGAAAATATACAGTGCAATATATATGAAATATATACTAAAACAAACTCTAACAAATATTGATCAAGGAATGAATGTATTTAATATAAAGATAAGATGTAGAAGATCATAACAGCTATATTATATTCCTATACTTGTTGTCTATCTACTACAGATCCCTTCAACATTACCTTCATGTATGAGTAACATAGCAAATTCACCTGAGAAATAAGTAGCTACAAAGTATTGATTTATAATAGCTGTCACATACTATTTGTTATCTGCACATTTCTTACTTTTTCAGCATAGATCACACTCTATTCCAATCACCCATCAACTCAAAGACTAGACCCTGCATTTCTCATTAATTCTATAGAGTTCTGAACAATATTCTCTATAGTATCTAACAACCCAGAGTATGTACAGCAGTAAATTATTATTAGGTTACCAGTTCCTGTTGCAAAGCACTCTGCTTAGTAAGCACATAGTCCTAATTAGATAGTCAATAGAAAAATTTTACATAGTTATATTTACCTCTAACAATATAACTTGTCTCTTTTCATTACTCTATCTCAGTTCCCTATAGAAGTATACACTACAGATAAGTGGTTGCCAGTTGTCTACACTATACCATACTGCTGTGCACTCTGTTTCTTCCAACAGGTTATAAGCCCTAGTTTCCTTAATCTTTAGTCAACACCTTCTTAGGCTACTTTCTATTGATGAGAAGGACTTGACCAACTCTACTAGTAGGCTAACACCTTGTTGCTCCTAGGCCTGTTATAGATTGAGCTGATTCTGAATTACTCCATGCCTACAGAATCCCTTTGCATCTTACATATGCTGATGGCTCATCACTAATTAGATTGAATATTTATGCTCTAGCTGACTGTATTTGTTCTCTAACCCATGCTGATTATCTTTATTGATAGCAATAGCTAACTTTATTGCTACTCTCCTCAAACTGAATGGTTCTGCCAACTATTCTTTCTGGAAAATTTGTATTAAATCAACTCTTGCTCTTATTATCTACCCTGGAGCTGTCTTCACTACTAATAACATGCTGAATGCTTTGGCACTCCCTCAGATCACTAATGTAGATGAGATAGCTAGGAGGAACTTCTTGGGCTCTCAAGCCCTAACTGTTGTTAACTCTACTTTACCTGATAACTTATTAATGTATGGCTAGCCTATACTGAGGCCTTTTGGGCTCATTTTCAGATCCTCATGAGAATGCCTGGTCCAGCTTCAATATTTGCTGATTACTAGAGAACAATCACATTTCAAATCTCTGGTGACCAGGACTCTGCTCCTCAAATTGCTAAGCTTAATTTCCTTTATACAAGATTTCATGGAAATGACTGTGATGTTCTCTCTGTTTTGAGAGCAATAACTCTTCTATCTGCAATCCCTTACTCATAGGACTCCATTTCCACCTCTATTCTTTTCTCTCATATATCTATCTCTAATCTTATCTAGGATGTTGTATGTTTTGCTATTTAGACAGAATTCTCTAGGCAGATTAACACCACTAACACCACTCACCATTCTAGCATTCCATATGGGGATAAACTCTCTTAGTGGAAAAAGAACTCCTAGTAGCAACAACAGTTGTGAAGTGAGAACTCTTTTGAGTAGTAAAAAAGAAAAAAGAAAAATAACTGAGACAAAAAGGGTGGTAATGCTTACCAAGCATATGAAATAAGAGACTAGAATGATGAAAGTAATGATATCTACCAGACAGATAATGCTATTGCCTTTGCAAGCATGGCCACTATCTCTTTATCAATCTACTCTTTTTCTCCTAAGCCTTCAATCACAGTCTCTTGACTTACTGATTACCTTTCTACAACACATACTCCTCAAAGTGGTTCTATTCGAAGACCTCAGATATAAGCAAAAGTGTGAGCACTGAGATTCTATAAAAAGCACTTAGAGAAGAAGTTCTCTAACCCATTTACTGAAACCTCAACTTCTAAAATCATAAAACTGCCTACTGAAAATCTCCTTTCTATGGAGGTTGATTCACTTACAGTAACTATTCCTAAAAGGTGGGCAGATGATGATGATTATGTAGTTTCCCTAGGGAGTAATGATAGGTATAAATCAGATAGTTGAACTTGTGATAACCAACTGTATGTGTTTTTTCCCTTCCAAGTTAATGATTCACTGAATTCCTTAACTCAGTCTATCCAACTCTACACTAATGTAGCTATTATAATGGAGGACTCTATAGGGTCAAGTAGAATTAATTATGTATGCATAGCTTCAAGCCAAAATAGATTTGTCCTGTCATACTTGTTTATTGCTGTGAATCTCTTTAAATATGAAAAGATACTATGCTCTTTGTGTAAGGGTAAAAAAGCACTTCATGGCAGCTTTTATGAAGATCAATGGTTCTTAGCCTTTGGTGCCTCCACTTACTTTACTCTATTTGAGTCTAACTTTGTCAATATAGCTATGGCCAAGTTGAGATTGCAAACTCAAAATCACTACTATTTATAGTTGATTCTGGCACTGTTATGATTGAATATGAAATCTTTGATTCTAAAAAAGGGACTACCAAGATTGCTGTGTGAAAACTATGGTCAGTATATTATGTTCCTGGTATACAAATGCATTTCCTTTCTACTGGACAGATTCTTCAGTCTAGGCTGAGAGTGGAAGGCAACAAAAGTAGTTCCACTTTTTGTGATAAGTCTGGTGATGCTGTTCTATTGACTACTCCCAATCTCTGGGACAACATTCAGATTATAAGGACTTGTATTCTCAAGCATAATATCTCTAATCCTGTGAGTCTTGTAATAAGACATTTAGACTTTGAGACTTTACATCATCATTTTGGACATGTCTCTGATGAGGTCATGCATCATGTCCTTGACAGTGTTGAAAATGTGAAGAAGATCCATTTCCCAATACAGAAACATATCTGTTGTGGTTGCACTCTTGGAAAGATGTACCAACACAGTTTCCCTGAAAACCCTACTTACTCCAGTGAGCTTCTAGGATTGATTCAATTAGATCTCCTTGAGCTTCCTATCTTATCTTATTCAAAGTACAAGTAGATAATTACATTTCTTGACAACTATTCCTTTTTTTATAACATTGCTTTTCTATACAAAAAGTCTAAGACTGCAGATGTAATTAAGTCTATTTTCCAGATGTGATCAAACACTACTTCTCATCCTATGAAGAGGTTGCACACTGATAATGGGAGAGAATATATAATGTCAGAATTACAATCTTTTTTAAGAAAGCAAGAGGTTATCTATAAGACTAGTACTTCACATGTACACCAACAAAATAGTTGTGCTAAATGATTGAACTGCACCTTGCTTGAAAAGGCACAGTCAATGCAACTTGAAGCATATTTACTCGATTCCTAGTGGAAGTTTGCAATAGCAGCTGTAGTTCATATATATAATCACATACCTGTCAGATGTCTCAAGTGGAGAATACCTCAGGAGATCTTCTTGGAAAGCAAACCTAAAACATTACACTTCCATGTCTTTGGCTATGGAGCCTATGTGTTCCTCCCTATTGAAATTCATCCTAACAAACTCACACCATACTCTGAATTGATGATATTTATTAGATATGAGGACAATGGATACCATTTTATATGCCATACACAAGGAAATACTATTTTCTGCTCCACATATACCATCTTTGATGAGGGACTTTTTCCTAAATGCACTAACTCTCATGTAAAAGAGTGCAAGTTATATAATAAGTCATTAGATAAAATAAGTTTAGAGACAGAGTTATCAGTACCTAACTCTTCTGGAAAAGATAGACCTGCTCTAGTACCTATTCTACACACATCCATTCCTCCCATCCAAAACAATCCTCCCACTCATTCTCCTTTACCTTATAAGTCTATTTCCTCTCCACCTACTCCAGAGCCTAAAAACCCACAGTAAAGATTGAAGAGACAAATAATGTTGAGATGCAACCATCCAGCCCTCAATAACCTTTACAATCTAGTCTACAGACACCACAAGAAGGTTCTGAATTGAGAAGATCCAAATGTCAAACTCAGATACCTTTCAGAGAAGGAAATATTTATAGAGAAAGAGAACATCCTACCAATATTCTGCAGAACCCTTTATAGTAGCCAAGAGAGAGGTTCCCCAACCCCAACATGGCCCATGATAGGCATGAAAATGCTTGTCAGGAATCATGAAGGATCCATCAGAATATAAGATATTTCTTTGATAATCTACTACCTAGAACAGTGAGGATAAATGGAGTTAATTATCTATACAACTCATCTGATAATATTATTGAGATAAATGAGACTATATAATATTCATTGGGAAGACAAACACTCAATCATTGTTGATAATAATAGATATAGAATAGACACTCCATCTCCTATAGGTAAATCAGCTAAGCCAGCTATAACTAGCTACTTGGCATGCCTTGCAAGAGAAGAGAGAGTAGAGCAAATTTGCTTTCTCTTAGCACAATATGCAATAGAGTCTTGCCCAATTCCCAAAGACCTTGGAGATGTCACTAGATTACTAGCTGATACTCAAAAGAAGTGGCTTGAGTCTTGTTTTGAGAAGCTGAAATCACTTAAGGATAGAAATGTCTATGAAGTTATGGATCTCCCTAAGGGAAGAAAAGCAATCAAGAATCACTGAGTATTCAATATTAAGTCTGATGGTTGTTATAGATCTTGACTTGTTGCAAAAGGATTTTCTCAGATTAACTTTGATGAATTATTCTCTCCAGTTGCCCACTATGAGACAGCACACTCATTTCTAGCTGTTGCTGCTCTTGAAGATTGGAATATCTATAGTGTTGATGTAAAAACTACCTATTTTTATAGTGATCTAGATAAGGAAATTTATATAGAGCAGCCTGAAGGTTTTAGGCTACCTAGCAAAGAAAAGAAAGTCTAGTGACTCCATAAAGCATTGTATAGCCTTAAGTAAGCTGGTCTATCTTAGTGGTAGACTATGACTAAGTCAATGTTAATCCTAGGATTTAAGTGATGCAAATCCAATACTAGTGTGTATTACTTCATTGATAAAAAGACTAGAAAGCTGGTTATAGCAATTGTCTATGTCAATGATGTTTGCTTCATGGGTTCAAAAGATTTTCCACTCCTCTTAGAGTTGAAGTGAAAATTTATAACAAAATAGAAATGCTGTGACCTTGGAGAAACTAAAGAGTTTCTTGATATGTATATAAATCATAACTACAAGGATTAAAAGATCTTTGTAGACCAGTCTGAGTACTTAAACAAAGTCCTAGCATGATTTAAGACCCAATGATAAACAGTGTGATCCCAATTTCAGTCAAAAGTACTAGCAAATGATTGGATCTCTAATGTACCTAATGATTAGCTCATATTCTGACATAGGATTTGCTATAGTCAAACTTGCACTAGACACAAAGTCCAATAATCACACAAACAAGTAAAGCTCTTAGTAGGCTATTGATGTGGAGATCACAAGAAAACTCTGCTGTATTACTATCCTATTTATATAATTTACATGTGGTCTATGCTACTTAATATTTACTCTATCTTAAAGTCCATGCATTGTCCATGAGTGTACCATATGTATACTATGAGGTTGACATGCTGTTGACATGTTATAACCTTAGAACTTTAGAGTGGATTCAGAGGTCAAACTCTTGTATTGAGAAGACACAAGAGAACTTGATAGAGAGCTCTTTACAAAATAGTCTACTTTATATACTCCTACAGATGGTCCATGCTAGGTACTGTGCATTCTACTCTAAATGACCATATGTCAAGCATAAGGCCAACATATGGTGTCCATGTTGTATGATGTCATTTTGTTCCAGAACCTTCTACTCTCTTCTCTCAAGTCCCATGATCAATGTTGTGGCTATACCATCAGATGTGACTGATGTGACAGTGTGACAGATCACTTCTAACCCTAATCCCAGAGTTCTAAAAATAGAAAAATGAACAAATAAATTGAAAGGAAAATAAAATGAGAAAGAAAATAAAGAAAAACTAAGTCTATATTCTTCAATCTTGACATGATGTTATGATCGATGCCTCTAGGAAACAACGTGGATTTGGGTAAAGGGTATGATGACATGATCGGCTGCGCCACATGTAGTCTCAGTCAGTGCCACATGTAGTAGGTGCTGCTACCTTGCTTTATCCTTGTAGTTTCCTCATGTTCTAATCCTCATGTATGCTTCATGGTTGGACAATGGACTCGTATAAGTAGCATAGATACATTCCTGTATCCTTACGCTTTACCACTTCAATCCATCCCTTATACTTTCTCAAGTCTTTGCCTAAGTGCAACCTGAGCTCAAGCTTAAGGTCATTACATTTGGTAAAGCGTCGACAAAGCTCACCTTGCAAGAGAGGTACAGTAGGACAAACCTACGGATGAAACGAGACAGCGTTATCTGTTGAGGAACGAAACACGTGTAGTACAAACTACGGGAAGACAAGACGAGTTCAAAAAGAACAGACAATATAGAGGCATTGTCAGAACAACTGGGATCTTTACAGATCAACGAAGAAACCTCAACGGAAGAATATGAACAGACAGACACTGAGATGTCAGTAGCACCAGCAACAGCAACTGCAGCAGTCAGCAAGAATGTACAGGCAGGATTGCCGAAGAGTATGGTACCAGACCCAGGGTGGTTCGATGGAGACCAGTCAAAATTTGAAGACTGGTGGAGGGGAATCAGATTATTCCTCAAGAGCAATAGAGTCAACGGAACAGACGATAAGATCACCGCAATCTTAGCTCGCCTCAGAGGAGGTGTAGCGGGAATATATGCTCAGAAGAAACTCGATAAGTTTGACGAAGACAACGACACCCAGGATTGGGATGAGTTTGTGAAAGAATTCAAGACTACGTTCAGCGATAAGTCCAAAGCAGCAGACACTGAATGGAAGATCGAGACCTTCAAGCAAGGCAAAAGGAATACAGCGGACTTCATGATAGAGTTCGAAGCACTAGCCATGAAGGCAGATACAGATGAGCTCCATGCCATCTTTCTGTTAAAGAAGAATGTACGACAAGACATAATCAAAACAATATTGGGTTATCCACCCATAGCAATGCCAGAGACACTCAAGGAGTGGAAAGTGGCAATTACATCAGTGGGACAAGAATATAAGTCCACAGAAGGAAGACACAATTACAAGATGGGAACAGGAACCACATATGGTGGAAGAGGACAACCTATGGACATTGGGAAGTCCAACGACAACTTCAAAGATGGGAAGCCTAAGTGCTTCAATTGTAACAAATACGGACACATAGCAAAGGAATGCCGATCAGAAAAGAAAGAACGAGAAACGCGAACATGCTTTAAATGCGACAAGAAGGGGCACATTGCCAAAGACTGCAAAGGAAAGCAGATAATGAGGAAGAGGAAGGTTCAGGAGGAATCAGACGATGAAGACAACAAGGAAGAAGAGAAGGGTTTTGGCGAAGATCTCGAGTAGGCATGGTACAAGAGATCTCCCATGTAAATTCCCAAAACAAATATATTATTCCGAATCGCAGAGCTAGCGAAGGAAAGAGAGAATTGAACGTGTAAGCACAAGTTAAGACAAAGAACGGCAAAAATCTAAAAGTCAAGGCACTAGTGGATTCCGGATGCACCCATACAGGAATCGACGAACAATTGGTCAAGGACAAGAGAATTCAGACCAAGAAGA
>Ga0157363_1007872_pt1 | contig 10110 bp, 8 predicted proteins | sample AttsexASBM1_FD_111477 | JGI IMG/M metagenome (GOLD analysis project Ga0157363, IMG submission 111477) | Fungus gardens microbial communities from leaf cutter ant in Ribeirão Preto, State of São Paulo, Brazil - Atta sexdens ASBM1 | ecosystem: Host-associated > Fungi > Mycelium > Unclassified ...
CACACACACACACACACACACACACACACACACACACACACACACACACACACACACACACACACACACACACACAAACACACACACACACACACACACACACCGCATATATGTAGACCCACTAACACATAGTGGATTAGAATCGGCATATATACTCTACTATAATAATATAATTAAATACTACGTAAGAATATTCGAGCTTATAACAGTCAAAGCAAGATGTTTAAATAATTAATTCGCCGCCCCGAATAAAAAAAAATTATATCCTATCCGCTTGGGCCTAACCGCCTAGAAGTTGCAGTCTAGACAGTATTCGCTTGGAATATTTTTAACCCAGTGGTGTATGAGAACAGTTTTTTTAGAGTTGTCTTTTTACTCTGCAACTTCTAGGCAGTTAGGCCTAAAGGGCAAATAGACTTCATGAGTTTATGAGATGAAATTGTAAGAGTATACGTATGAATAAACTCGTCACATTGACAGCAAACTAACGGCACGCCATGCATTCTCATTCATATAACACGATCATATAGCATCATAACGGCAAAACGGCGACACTTAATATATCAAACATTGCACAGAAGCAGAAAATTTGTTAAACATCGATGAAGTGTCTAAATTGTACTTTGATGTCGACAACTTGTTCACATTATAAGATTATTTTTCATGGGAAAACAATTTGGCGGTAAAGACTCAGCCTATGTTATTTCCTTCTTGAAAATATAATATAAATAATAGGTTTTATAAAACTGTCAGAAAAAAACAAAATTACACGCAGGTTTGTCTGATATTGTGTGATTTTCAAGCCGACCACACAGTACTTTTTCATAAGAGGGTGTGTTTGGTTAATCACATGAATTACAGGTTGAAATTTCTAATTGAAAGGGATGCGCCTTGAAAGCAAATCAAAAGTTATCCTTTCAATGTCACATTATATATTTAAATCATTGATACAGAGATTCCGAATGCATCGTTGCGTACTCGTCGAGTACGCAACGATGCATTCGGAATCTTACATGATTTTAGCAGATTTACGACACGTTAAATTAGAAGCGACATGGTCGCAATATGAGGGGGGAGAAGGAGAAATGGAGATTGTAAAACTCTTCCTTGTTCCGCGGGACGTTCACGAGTCTCAAGTATTTTCCGATGGTATAGCGGATACATCTCGGATCATCTCTGGGCTAGATATATCCTGAATAGATGAATGAAGCGTTACCCGAGTCGTCATCGAGAGCCACGTTTGATATTTGCGAGACACACCTGAGATCGTTCGTCAGGCTCGAATGATAAAGAAAGAGGGAACGACACACTCGACGAGTGATTCCGCGGCTAACCAGAGCGAGTCAACAGTCTGTCCGAATTAGATCATTGAACGCCCCTGTGGAAGCAACCCACAGCCTGAGACGACAGCAGGTGATTGCAAAGCGGGTCATAGGCCTGATTGTTTTTGCAGAAGCATATCCAGGTTAGCGCCGCGTCGCTAATTGTTTAGGGACGTCTCGATCTTTCTTATCTGAGCAAGTTAGCAAGCGGGAAAAAGTTTTTCTCTCTCGAGGGATAAATTGAGGCGATTCTCATCGAAACCATAGCAGTACGAAGACGTTCGTTTGTAATTTAACCCGTCGTTTGTAATTTTTGTATACAAGATATCGTTCAACGAAACTATTGGAAAGATTTGAACCGTTAAATACTCGGAGCCTTGTCGATTGGTTATTCTCGCGTAATATCCCATGATACGATAAGTAGTACACGGGGTAGAGTCATTCGCGTCGAACTCTATCACCGCAGTCATGCCCTAAAAATACGTATTCTTGAAGAAAGTTCGTATATAATAAGGAGGATTCATTTGCAAGCCAAAGTTTTTTGAGTTGCTACAAACATCGGAGAACAGTAGATGTTGAGTCGCCCAGCAATGCTGTCGGAGACTTTAGCAGGAGTCGGACTATATATTGTTCAATTTGATTATCTCGAGAGCACGTAGAACTAAATTGCCTTTCGCAATTAGCGTCATCAGAGCTCAACGTAACCGAATTTGATTTAGGAGTTTCCTCTAGTTCCCAGAAACGCGTTAAAAGATCTTGTAGATTATAATCAATTTGATAATGATAAATCTCGCAATGAAGACTATGAATATCCAATGCAATAGGCCCTGATATCGTCCATCCAAATATTAGCTGAGCAATCGGAGACGACGAATCACTCTTAATCAATTCCAGCTTAATGATTTGATCGTACGAATCGGCTCCAATAATCATCTGAATTGTTTCGGTTTTTCCGAAATTTGGATCCGCGAGCTGTAAATTACGAAGATGCGCCTTGGAAGCGCGAAGGAGATCAAATGATGGTATTTTGAAAATTAGTTGCAAAAGAATAAGAAATTGTAATACGCACGAGGCGGAATTGTCAACTGTAGAATGGAATTCTAAACTAACCGAGCTTTTAGTGCGTTCTGTGTAAGCTCCGCTGATTCCGGCTAGTGGGATCATTACGGATTTTCGAACTTAACGACTGTACGAGATTCTCTATAAGGACAATTCAAATCTCGGATCTAAACGAATCCAAATATGTTCGAGTCGCGGGCTCTGATCGTAGCGAGCAAGGTGAACGATGACTGACAGTTTGCTCTGTGTTGCTAACGAAGGATGCCGCTAGTCATTTCAGCTCCGAGATAGAAGGATGAAAACGAGGTACTGACAACCGAATTATTCGAATCGGATTTGGTTTCTGATTGTGATTGTGCCTTACGATCATCATGTAAAGTTGTGTGATGCTTGCTGCCGCATTTCCTACAACGACGCGAGCTTGAGCATTGTTTAGCGGCATGAGGTTCTAAACAATTGAAACATAACTGAAAACAGATAAGAAATTGATAACTTGGAAACAGTGCGCTTACGCCGCTCAATGGATTGCGATAAATACGTAGGACAACAATATAAAGAATGAATGGATTTGCATAGCCGACATTCTACATTCCCTTTCGAAGGCGGGATGATTGCGTCTATGCTACGGGATTTAGCATTCGTCTTACTTGAAATCCAAAAGGATCATCTTTTATCTTTAATAGTCTTGATTGACGTAGAAGGCTTTCCCAAACGCGCATGTAATCAGTGACAAAATCCTCGAATTCTTCAGAGAAGAATACGACGTGGAGGGTCCCAACTTTACTTCCCATGCTTCACGAGTTTCGTCATCTAACAAACAAGCTAGTTGGTGGACTCATCAAAAGGGGGTCCCATGAACTTGTATGACAATTGAGTGCTTCCAAGGATCCTAGTGATTCAGTAACTGTGGCCATCATTGTGTTCAATTCTTGAGCAGATTTTGATTTGATGGGCCTCAAGCTGAATAGTTTGTCCAGTTGTGCAGAAATGAGTACTCATTTATTCTCATAGCGAGAAACTAAGGTTTTCCAGGTGAAACAAAAGATTGTCGGTTACTTAAAGTTTGTAATGAGCCGAGCGGCGTTGCTCGTGAGGCACGTCTTTAAATAGTGCATCTTCTCCACGCTTGTCATCGTTTTAGCCTAGAGATGAAAATAAATTGTGGAAGAATCTTCAAGTGATAATCGCCTGAAAAGGAGGGCGCCTGAAATTAATCTTTGGCAAATTATTTCGAAGATTGCCGAAATCATGCATCCGTTGACGGAGAGTTTGACACTCGCAATGAGGGATTGGAAGCTTCTATTATTTCCTGCTGTTCCAGCAACATCGCCTTCATCTAAACATACAATAGAATTTTTGACACCACTCATGCGTGCGGTGTTCATGTATGTTTCATATATAGTTTCTCTCTGAATAGTTCCACGTTCGTTTGACATATCTTTTCATGATCCATCTGAAACTTAAGCCAATTCGTTTCCAAAACCTCAAATCAAGTGTTCAATAAATGACGAGAGGGCAACTCAGAAAATTTCTCCGAAGCATCCTCGGCAGCATTCTGAATCATGAGAAATCGATTCATTTGTAAGGACATCTGAAAGCGTATTTGATCCATTCTTTGATCCATTCTTAGACCTGTAAGAGTCTAAATAACCTGTAAGAAGTATCGATAAGTATATTGAATAATTTGGCAAGGTATCGAAGGACCGCGTCTGACACGGCTGATTCTTCGGTTATCATTCCCGATCCGCGTCCCAAAGCGCCATCGCGCTAGTTCCGGCGAAGGACCAGAAAAAATATTTGGTTAATCATATGAATTACAGACTTTGGTTGAAAGGGATCTCGAAGGCAAATCGAAAGTGATTCTTTTAATGTCAATATGTAATATTATATATTTAAATCATTGATACAGACACTCGTCGAATACGCAACGATGCATTCGGAATCTTACATGATTTTAGCAGATTTATGTTAAATTAGAACTAAGCGACATGGTAGCAATAAGGGGGGGGGGGAATTGTAAAGCTCCATCCTCCTTGTTCCGCGGGAAGTTCACAAGCCTCGAGCCTATTTTCTGATGGTATAGGATACGCGATACATCTCGAGTTATCCCCGATCCAGATATATCCTGAATAGATGGATAAAGCGTTGCCCGAGCCATCATCGGGAGCCACGTTTAGTATTTGCGAGACACCTAAAACCGTTCGTCAGGCTCGAATGATGAAAAAAGAGGGAATGACACACTGCGACGAGTGATTCCGCTGCTATCCAGAGCGAGTCATGCAATTGTCTGTCCGAGCTAGATCATCAGACGCTCCTATGGGAGCAACCCACAGCCTAAGACTATATCAGACGATTACAAAGCGTCATAAGTCCGATTTTTGCAGAGACATATGCAAGTTAATGCCGCGTCGTTAACCGCCTAGGGTCTCTTCGAGCTTTCTTATCTGAGTAAGTCAGCAAGCAGGAAAATTCTCTCTCGAGGGAATTGAGGCGGTTCTCTTGTTTTTCGTAGCCTCTTTCTGTTTTCAAATAATAAGCCGAGCCTTAAGTATGCCGTATTCAGCTCATTTATAAGATGGCGGATTCGATTCAGCGCACGTTTTTTCTTCTTTAGAGAGCAAGAAAGGAGGAGTACTGAAAGAGACATGCGCCACGGAGATGCGTAGAGGAGCGATGGAAGCGCTCGGAACGCGCTCTTTCTTATTTTAATTGCGTTTATCGCTCGGACAAGGTGCGAGAAGATTCATTTTTTAAGGGAGATTTAATTAAAGAATGAAAAAAATATGTAGACATATATAGACATATGTAAATATGTAGACAAATAAAAAATAAAAAATATGTAAAAATATATTAAACTAAAAATAAAAATAGAAATTTAGTAAAAGATAAATCATGTATCAAGGCTCAAAATATTTGTTATTTATAGCAAGCTTTTTATTAATTATTTTACTAAAATGATGTTTTTGAGAAGTTAATATTTACAGAAGATTAGAAATTAAAATAAGAAATACTAAAAATTATCTAAAGAATAAAAAAATTCCTGCATCATGTATGAAAAAATTTTCGCAACTTATATAGTTTTTCGAAGTTTTTTAAAGAAAAGAACTAATGAAGTTTTGGAGAAATCCCAAAATTTTTCTTTATAATTTACAAATTTATTAAGAAAAAATTATATGTAACATTTTTTCTTTTTGGTATAATTCTGTTGAAATATATCTTATAATAACCTCTAAAACATTTATTGATTTGCGATTCTATATGCTCTTCAAATGAGCTGCGATTGAATTCAAAATAATATAATTTGGATCTTATAATATATAGTTATCGTCTTTGCATTAATTTTGCATTAATTTGCATCACTGTGATGAGCTATGAAGATTTTTTGGCAAAGAAGAACACAGTGTGTTCTTCTTTGTCAAAAATAAAACGACTTTGTGTCCTACGAAAAATCTACACGAAGTAATAGATCGATCTGTGTACGCAGCACGGATCTACGAGGTAAGTATATCTTATTGAATATAATAATAATGGCCTCATAATTAACTTAGTCGCATGAACAGGCTTTGAAGAAATTATTTCAAAGGAATGTTAATATTGTTGTTAGTAAATTTGTAAATCTTCATCATCTTACACACGTGAGGTTAAGTGTACTTTAGAGAATTATTTCGGACATATAATTTAGCATGTAATGTTTCAATATTGTAGATAGAAAATAATTAACAAGTTTTTCATTTTATTTTGACAACTATATGAAATATTACATGCTATATACATTATATTGTAAATGTTCGTTTCAGTACATTGGCATCCCTCAGAAGTGGAAATTGATTTTTTAAACATATATATCGACTATCCATTATATAAGATATTTTAATATATGTACTCTTTTTTGGTCTAATGAGATATGATTAGTATTGTAAGAATGGCATTCACAAAATTTATGTACGAGGGCTGAATTCCATTCAAAGTGATGTTCAATTCTTAAGAATCCACTTTTATATGTTGGTGAATTGATTTCTTAAACATTTAAGACGTAATTGTTTTACCTTTTTTTTAAAAAGATCATTTTATACTGATATTATGCATTTTGTAGTATTAAACGTATCTATTTAACATATATATTTTTATTAGAAAAGATAATCATTATAAAGTAGAAACTAAGTCCTTGTAACTTTGAACTATCGATGCACAGCTCGATTCACAATATAGAATATCTTTCATTCATTCATCATCAGCAATATAAAGAAAAAGATAATGCTTTACAATATCAACTGTAATTGAATCTCACAATACACAATATCTCATGTTAGTACAAAATGAAATCTGTTAATAATTTTCTATCAACAGTATTGAAACATTTTACCTGCTAAGTTACATATATACATATATGTCCTAAATATATATTTCTTTATGAAATCAGTACACTACTGCTTCGACGAAATCACGTTTTTAAGATGAACTACAAGCATCGATGATGAGTTCATAAATTCGGTGAGACAAACTTTATTATTAATTATTTGTTTATACAGCATTAAAGCTTATTTTTAATCTGCAGCCTGCAAATCGAATATTCCAAAATAATACAAAATTCCTATTAGAATGTATAGGTTCATTTAACCATTCTTTTTTCGAATATATATATATATATATATATATATATATCACAGTGCAAAAAAATGTAGTATAGACATTAAAGACCACTTTAAATGGTTAGACCGGTTTTGAGATCCTAAAATGATCTAAAATTGGGAATTTTTTGTGGATAAATAAATAACTATTTGAAATCTGTTTAGAAGGCTTTATTGTACATATAAAACTAAATAAAAATATATTTTTTTTATTTTTCTGGTGTCCAAAATGGTGGTCCACTTGCGGAATTTTTTTTTGCAATTTTAATTTGCAATTAAATTTCGAAGTAAAGGATTTCAAGCACATAGTTTGACTTTGAATAAAATACAAAAAATTTTCATTGCATATTCTGCATATCAAAGATTAGAGAAATACGTAGAGATTTTTCAAAATATTGATTTTTTCCAAAATGCTATTGTTTTTACAAAAACTTACACTTTTTGCTCAAAAATGAACGTATAAAAATATTAATTACAGAAAAAGTTCAATATTTCGAAAAAATTCTACATATTTCTCTATAGAATGTATTAACGAGTATTCTGTTAAAATTTCAAATAAATCGGATAAAAATTGTAAGAATTACCTTTATAACGACTTCAATTTATCATTTTAGATAAATGGATAAATTCTATATATCTGTGAAACACATAAAAATACTTCGCTAAAACAGTTCTAACAGCATGATAGGAATGTAATCTAATAAAACTGTTTACATCATATAATTTATAAGACTACAAACTAATGAACAATAAAAGTCAATATGTGGTAAAATTTTTAAACAATGAATTTCTCGGCATAATCACAACGCAAAATGTTCGCAGCTAATATTTCATATTTTAATCATATAACAATTAAATAAATAAACGTTTCGACCTTAAATTCAAGGAAGAACATGAAATATATAGATTATTCCATAAAAAAATTAACGGATCGGTTGGTGCCGAGATTATATGAGATGCCAAAAAAAGGCAATCCATTGAGAATGATTGTATTAAGTCCTTTGTATCCTTTGGCCTTTTTTTTAAAGATATCATTGACAAAAATCTTAAAAAAGGATTTAGATACATTAAAAACAGCTGGGAATTAGTGAATCAATTAAACAGTAAGGTACTAGAATCGAATTATACCATAAAATGATATCTTTTGTGACATTATATCAATGTATAACATTCCTGAAAATTATGAAGAGTATTAAAAAAAAATAAAGTTTTATATCGAAAAACACGAACATTCCTATGAAAGAGTTTTTAAACGCCATTTTATTGGTTTTCAACTCAACCTACTTCAAATGCGACAATCAATATTTTAAACAAATCTTTGGTATGCCTATAGGATCTTCTTTGTCACCGATCTTAGCGGATTTAATTATTCAAGACTTAGAAAAGCATATTCTTTCGAACATCAACATCAATATCTCAGTCTATTATATTGGTATATGAACGACATTTTACTTGCAGTGCCTAACAACCAGATTTATGAAATATTAAATAGCTTTAATTCTTATCATGATAGATTGAGATTCATCATTAAGAATAATTGATTCTGTTGATTTTCTTGATGTTAGTTTGAGGATCTGATCAGATTCGACAATTATAGGAAACTGATGAATTCGGGACGTTATCTAAATTACAAATCTAACCATCTAATAGAACATAAAAAAGAAGTGGTAATCGGGCAGCTTAGACAGAAATCGGACAGAATTTTTTTTCTTGCGCATTCGAAATATAAGAAATATATTATTGAAGAAATATATATATTGAATCTATGATTAGTGTTCTGTTCTTTAATAGCTATCCTTTGGATATAATATTCTCCACAATCAATAGTAGAATTAAAACATTATCGAGAAAAAAAAATTTATATGCGATTAAAACCATGAACATCAATAATTTGAATAATAATAATCGGCAAAATTATTTTACTATACCATACATGAACGAAATTTCGGAAAAATTTAAAACTATGGCAGAAAAAAATGATTTCAAAGTTGCGTATAAAACCATGAATATGTTGAATTCTGTTATTAAATTGAATAAGAATAAATTAGACATAATGGTACAATGTAATGCTGTATATAAAATAAGCTGTCTCAATTGTGACGTTTCGTATATAGGCCAAACGAAAAGAAAAATTAAAACAAGGATAAAGGAACATAAGGCAAATATTAAGGCGAATATTAAAAATCCAAAGATTCGCGCACAATAATATTAGAGCACCAACTGGAATATGAATACGAATTAGATTGGGATAATATTTCAATATTAGAGACAGAGTTTTTAAAAAAATTCGTGTCTGAAATGAAAATTCATAAAAAAACAAATACAATAAATGCTATTGACATACAAAATGATACGGAGCATATTTTTTTTTACTTAATATAACTTCCCCCACATAACTCCGTTACCCTCTCCAACAATGTTTCTACAAAAATTGTTTATAAACGGACTGTCATGATTTAAATTAAACATAAAGGCTTTATTAGTTGATTCGTTATAACAAGTTTACCACGTCCTGATAAGACTCACGGAAATTATTGTACATAGGTATTATATTATTGTCGTTATTTTAATTACAATTTTTTATTAATATTAATGTAAGAATACTCATTATAATGTAAGAATACTCCATTAGAATCTGGAAATTATGTATGGAATAATTAAAAAAGATGAGCGGTGGAAGTATTTTACTGATTTTAAAAATAGATAAATTCTCAAGAGTATAACGATATAATGTTGACTACCTCCTCTTTTCTACTTAGAATACATAACTTGATGTGTCCTTTTGGATTAATTTTACAAGTTATAACGCAAGATATAAAATTCTTTGTTGCGTTGGTGAGATAATGTATTCGTATGCGTGAAATGGATGAAGGAATTATGTAATACTGAAGATGACCTAATTTAAGATCGAAACATTTATTTCATTGTTATGTAATTATTAGGTGTACAACTTTGCTTCCGCCGTTTTCCTATAGATGGCTTTAGCGGTAAGTGGTGGTCGAAATAAATAGATCATAGATGTCATACAATAAACTTAGGCATCTGTCAACATAACCCCATAGAAACATTAGTCGATTTGTGTCTGCATCATAAAGTTATTC
>Ga0157363_1007873_pt1 | contig 10109 bp, 9 predicted proteins | sample AttsexASBM1_FD_111477 | JGI IMG/M metagenome (GOLD analysis project Ga0157363, IMG submission 111477) | Fungus gardens microbial communities from leaf cutter ant in Ribeirão Preto, State of São Paulo, Brazil - Atta sexdens ASBM1 | ecosystem: Host-associated > Fungi > Mycelium > Unclassified ...
ATATATATATATATATGTATATTTATTTATTTATTTATATTTATATGTATAATTTCGTCGACGTGTATATCGTCGACGGCATCTAACAACAGTGATGGAAGGTGCCGATCGAGTACGAATCGTCTCGGCATGATTTCTTTTGATTATATTTTCCTTTTGGCATACGAGACGCGGTGTATCGTGCTACTTTGATTTTCGATAAGGCGAGAGAACTCGACGAGAACTCTCCGACGCATCCCCGATCCTCTGGAAGGCACAATCTCGACGAACGTTCGCAGTTTGTCGGGACGTTTCGTACGCCAATATCGATCCCCGACAGCTTTTGCCAATCGATGCACTTGCATTCGCTACGCATGACACGCGTTTTGTCCCGCTTTTACTTTCCAAGCGACGCTATAGGTTCCGACAAAGGTTTCATCATGGAGACAAATCCAGGGATTGAAACCGATGCGATTTCGAACTCAATTTCTGACATTAGAGATATCAAAAATTGATTTTTATGTCTTGCTTAATTTAATTTGTCACAAATAAACGTAGAAATGACTTTGGCGGTTAAATTAAAATACATCGAAATTATAACAGTTCCAATTTCTGGATAAATATCTCCTATTGGCATATATAATGTAAAATGTGAACAGTTCTTTTGTCATAAAAATTCGTTCAACACTACAAATGTTACAGCAGTAATTTGTTTGTTGTGTAACACACGTATTTTTATCGGAAATACAATATATCACCACTCAACTTTATCGCAAACTGTCACGCATCAGAAAGCTACGGGAACCGTTTTAGCCTAAAAAAAGACGAGGATAACGTCCTATTGAAATCGACCTGCAGCGGTATTTTGTATCATCGTACCAATATTTGTTAGTACCATAATAAATTATTAAGAAAAAAATGGCTATTTGTGCAATCGCGAAATAATAAATTTAAGATTGACTCTCATTCCAATTATAATCTAAAAATAAAAATTTTTGCTTCGAAAAACATTAATTATCTCTTGATATTCCTCAATAGCAATAACCTGGAGAAATGTACGTACGGTATACGATACCGCAGCCGATCTCGTTTAAATTTCGCTACCTATAGCACCTACGTGTGGACTGTGCCAGCGCGGCGTCGCTGGTTGTCCGCAGAACGCGCTGCCGATCGACGACGGCGCGGGCGTGCCGACGGCGCGGGCGTCATCGCCGACAGCGAATGCGGCCCGATTATCCTCAGTGTCGAAAATCCTGCAAGAGCCGGTCGTAGTGGTCGCGATAGCCGCCGCCGCCGCCGCCGCTGCCGCGGCCGCTGCTGCGGTAGCGGTCGCCGCTGTAGCTGCGGTCGCGGCCGTCGCGACCGTCGCGATCGCTGCGGTCGCAGCCGCTGTCGTGGCAGTATTTTCCAATGTTTCCGACACGGAATGTTCCCTACTTACATCACCATCGTCGCCGCCATCGATCCCGTCGCCGTCATCCGATGTAACACCGCCACCGCTGCCACTCTCACCTACCATATTCACGAAGAACTCGGACCTAGAGAACTTGCCGATCTCCGTGGAGCCAAAGGCCTGATGGAAACCTGGAAGTGGCTGCTTCGAGACAGGTTTCTTCTTCAACTCAAATCGCTCGCTTGAATGCCGAGATTCCTGCTCCTTTTCGCGAGAAATCGTACCTTCCTGTGGCTAAAATCAACGTGTCTTTAAGATATGAAGCGAGATGTAATAATTTGATGAATGAAACGGGTATTCTTATATAAGCTAAAAAAATGAGAAATATTTTGTATATCTTGACATATTTTACCGTAGAGGTTGGTACGAGTTCGTCCAGAGACATCCCAATATTATTTGGCTCCCATCTGGTCCGACCATCTTCCTCGCGTCGATTTATCGTCGTCGTCGTCATTGTCGTCGTCGTCGTCGTCGTCGTCGAGTCTATGACGGAATCCACCGCTGATCCCAACAATCTTGGCATCTGCATACATAATGCTTTTTATTTATTAATTCCTTATTAACATTCACGGCAAATGTCAAATTGACGTAACGCCTTAGTAATTTTTCCATTATTCTTAATCATTATATATATTTATACGATCTATTCGTTATGCGAAACTTGGATTCACTAGATAATGATGCGACAGTCATATGTCATATATGTATATATTGAATACCTGATGCTCCGACGATGGATAAGACGCGCGAATGCTATCAATGTTCAATTTTCTCGGCGAATAATTCATTTGCGATGCATCCTCCAAGAATGTACAGTGTCTGGTTGGTGTACGATCCCGTAAGAAAACTGCATGTCGCGGACCTCGAATCGTCGCGTTACGAGCCATACTTGAAACATCTAAAATATTACACACGTTTGATCGTATTATGTGTATTTTATCGTATTATGTGAATTATAAAATGTTTTATTTAATAACAATTCTCCTTTTCTTCTTTTAACCGACACAGATATTATAGTACAATAAGTAAATATTCATAAATAACAGAGTAGAAGAACAAAATAAAAGATACAATCATACAATACGCAGCGAGAATTTTAGCTCACAAATTACCGCGCAGTTCTTTTATTCTCACTTGTATTTGTGAATATTTATTTATTGTTTAAATTTCAAGAATACTATTAAAGATTATTATATGTCATGATTCACAGATCTCTGTGTATAAAAGTACGATTAGTCATATTATAATGAAATAATCAAATTATCAGTTTAAAAAATCGTCGCGATAGAACTTGCAGAAAATAAAATATTGAAATACGTGAAACTTACGTGGTAAAATACCGTGACAAAATTGGCCCCATGGACCATGTCCATGCGCGTTTGTATTCTGGACATCTGGGTGAAGAATGCTACCCATTTGTGGTGATGAATGAGGCGTTCTCGGAAGTGGATGAGGACTAGCGCTGTTCTGCAATCAGAGTATCAGACGATTTTTACAGACATTTATAATATTAATTTAATGAGGGCAAAAATTTTTATTCACGTTTTGCCACGTAAATAACAGGTATACATTTTACGTTTAAGAGAGATTAAAAAACGTCTGCTTTGTCTGAAAAATGAGATCGATATAATTTGCCAATTTACAAACGAAATTCAGAAGCCGAAAATCGATGCTTTTTTTTAACGCTGTCTCGTGTTTCATCCCATGTAACTATGCCCCATTGCGTTCGGTATATTACTTGATAAGGATGCCACTTCTGGCCGTCGATAAAGTCGGCGTATTCCGCGGATTCTGGTCTGCGAATTTCTCTCTCTGCGGCCTGGATATCCGGTGAATAGCCATTGGAGGAAAATGCCGCAGTGGCGCATTCCGATGTCTGATTTCTTTGGTCCTTGATAGGCTTCTCGAGATTACGTTGTTGTTGCTGTCGCTGCTGGTGCTGGTGTTGGTGCTGTTGCATCGCGCCCATTGCTTGCAGCCTCTCGATCGGATCGCCGCACATATTCCCATACCAATCGCCGATTCGTGGCGAGTGTGCGGGTTTCAGGCGATGCGCGGCCTGGAACCAGGGCTCGGTCGTCGTCTGATGAGGGCTCACATTTGGACCCATGGGCATCGGCGTGCAATCGAAACGATGATGTTGATTTAGAAAGTCGCCGGCCATTGATGCGGAAACGACGGAATTAGCGCCACCAATCGCGGCTGTGCGCGCATTTGCGGTCGCGATCGCGCTTTGCAAGATCGACCGTCGTGACAGCTCGCGAGTTTGCTCGCGCATCGCCTTCCGTAGCCTCGCCTCCTTCGGATTATATACATAATCTGCGAAAATGTACACGCGATTGTTACTAAATACAGAAATGCAAAATGTCATGCTATTATATAATCGTACTGTTTTCGAATATACCTATAATACACAAGTATTTAGTATAGGATAGAAACAAATAATATATATGTACAACAAATTTTCAAAAGTGATCAATCATGTTAAGACATTCATTTGAATACGTTAATGTGAGATCATGTAATTTTCATTATAACTGAAATATATTTTTCAAATGATAAATATCTCACATTTATCATACAACGAACTACCTTGAATTGTCCAATTGCATGCAATATCTGCATACTATGCAAATCTTTTGCAGATTTTTAAATTTTCTATTGTACAGTTTTGTTCGGCCGAAAGAAATTTCTTTTTTTTCTTAATTAATTTTTCCAACATTTAACAAATAAGTGAATTTTCAAATCAAATATACTTGTATATTGATAGTTATATCTTTTCTTCGTTTTACGAATAGATAAATTTGTTTGTATTCCCTTTTTAATTTCGAATTGATAAGTAGTAATTGCAGCTCTTATTCTGTAACTCTTAATGATAATAACAATATGGTTACATATATGTCATTGCGCAGGTTTTGTACATGTAAAAAAGCTGCGCAACGATAATGATATTGTCACTGTCGTGAAGCGTTACAATAGGATAAGATCCTTAAATGACAGAAAAAGAATAGTACGTGCACGCAATGTCGCAAAACTACGCAAACTATCGTTTCGGCATGCGACATGCATTCCATTTGCAGAGTTCTACCTGTCGGATACGTGGGTGGTAACGCTCCGTTGTATCGAGCATTAATGTCCATCGTGTTAGAGATTGGTGCGGCATCATAGCCAGGATACGCTACACTACCATTGTCGTAACAAAAATACTGCTGCTGTTGTTGTTGTTGTTGCTGTTGTTGCTGTTGCTGCTGCTGCTGCTGTTGCTGCTGCTGTTGCTGCTGCTGCTGCTGCTGCTGCTGATAAAAATGACCACCTGCCGCGTAAGCCTCGATGTAATTGCAGCAGTCCATTTCTGCGATTTTGCGCGACACTGCGTTTGCGAAGCCTCACGTATCGATCTAGATCTCCCCTGCTAGCGACACACTTAGGCTTCCTCGTGGCATGCAAACATCGCGCAAAATTCCGATTTGTCTCGGTTATAGTATATCATAGATCGAACTCATTGATGCTTCGATAAACTCGAGTATGCACTCCGTCTCTCAAAACGTTTATTTTCCCTCGATGTTTCCGAAAATTGTTATTAATATTTTTCATGTTGATACGCCAAGTTAAATTCTTATTGAGATTCAATTAAAATATTAATTAGAAGAGGTACGCGATTTCTTTTATTTTATCGTATCTAAAGTTCAATTAAGATGCATCCTCATGATTTCACGGATGTGCATCTTTGCAAGATGTATAAAGATCGGCATGCACGCATGAATTTTCTCTTCATCAGTCGATTGGTGCTCTTTTAGGGTCACATTTTCGTGAACCTAATACCGAGCATACGAAAAATGAAGGAAATACGCGATTTTAAATCGTGCTTTCTGTGAAGCTCGATCGATATCTCGATTTCGCGGGTTCACGTCTCGTGGCTCTTGCAAATGTAAACACCGCTCACGACGCACCGCTCTTCTCTCCTCTCTTCTCCCCTCTTCTTGTCTCCTCGTTCCAAAGGCGTAGAGTGTGAGCGCGAAAGTTTTCGCAGTCCTCCCTTTGTGCTTTTGCTCTTGCTAAGATCGTCAGACGTTTATGCTGGGAAAACGATGCAACTGCCGAAGGAAGCGTCGGAAAGATCCAGCGCTCGCAGTTCCGTCGACGTCGACCTCCTCCTCGTCGTCGTCGTCGTCATCGTCGTCATCGTCGTCGCCGTCGTTAACGTCGTCGTCGTCGTCGTCGTCGTCGTCGTCATCATCATCATCGTCATCGAAGTCATCGAAGTCGTTGTCGTCGTCGTCAGCATCGTCTTCGTCGTTGACATTATCGTCGTCAGAGATAATCGTCGGTAAATTAATGTGCGTCACCATCGACGATCGTGACTAATTAACGGCATCATCCTCATTCGATCGTTGTCGATCACCACGCATTCGCATGTGGACGTGATCCGACGTGTGCGGTGCGGCGAGCCGCGCCATGCTCGCTGCAGCCGCGGTAAGATCGATGACAGAAGCTGCGCTCTCGCTACACCTGCTGCACCCCTCGCACGCTCCTGTCCCCGTTCCCCGAAAACAAGCACGAGCTTTTCCGCGCCTTCGTTGACACCGTTTTCGTTAGCGTGATCAATTCGAGCCTTCTGGTTGCTGTTCCTTTCTTTCCTTTTTACAACAACAAATCATCTATTCAATAGATCTTTTTCAGAATCGATATTTTTTCGGACGATTAAATGACAAGGTTGGATTAAAAATTGTTAGGGTAATTTCCGATTTACGATCTTTCCGTTTTACGATCACTCTAATTTGCTCTCGCTTATTAATTAATCACTTGACCTAGTCCATGCGACGCATCGATCTCGACAGATAGTTCTTCCTTTTATATATATTTCTTTTTTTCGTGCAGATACATTCCCGAGCGTTTCCTAAATGATTCTAATCCAGTTTAGAAACATGAAACACGTTTCTCTTATTTACGTAGTACTCTGTTTAAACTATGCTACTATCACAACGATTTCGCACGCTTGCGTCTATTTTGCTACGATGAACGCACCTTCGTCTTCCATTTCGAAGCGTTTCGCGCGGTCGTTTATATTAGTTGATACGTGCAGCGAGTTTCGGCGCGCACAACGACCTATTTACTCGTCTCTTTTCCCACTCGCTGTGTTACTCTCACGGACAGAAGAATGTATGAACGGACCAGCGATGGGCGGGCGGACGCGCGCGCGCGCGTGCCGCAAGCGGGAACGGCGGGCCGCACACGGGGAGACCCGCGTTCTTCCCTCGCGGTGCACTCCAGTCGCACTGATTTCATCCGACGGCGATGGAGGCGGCGACGGCGGTGGTGGCAGTGGCGGTGGCGGCGGCGGCGGCGGCGGCAGCGGCGGCGGCAGCGGCGGCGGCGGCGGCGGCGGCGTCGCCACCGCTACGAATTTATGTGCGTTTCGTCATCGACGAACTCGAGTGGCGCGAAAGGGGGTGGACGAGTGGAGGGCACATTCCCTATCCTCTTGAGGGCGTCGCGAGTCACGAGGTGTGTCGCGGTGCGTGGAACGCGAGCAGGTAAAGGAGGAGCAGTGGCGGATTTATCGATAAATGCAAGTCGTTTAGAACCTTTTATTGTTATTGAAGAATTCCGAAATCGTTTGCATGTGTTTGCACTTGCATTATCTCTGCAAAATTTTCTAATTATTATATTACATAATTATTATCGCAAAGTATTTATAATTGATAAATAAAGATAATTTATAAATGACATAATCGTTATTTCTTTGCTGCTGGAAATATATAATTAAAAGAATCGTTTTAATTATAAGTTGTGAAATCGTAATATTGTTTCTCGTTAGGGCTCTTCAGATTCTAAATCCGTTACTGAGAGGAGAAGACGAGGGACGTCGACAAATTCTCCTCTCCTCTTTCACTGTCGTCGCCTTCTTCAATGGCTTCAAGTCGGAGCCCTCATGCAAAGCTTTCGCATCGACGTAGTTCCGTATGCGGCGTACATTGCTCGCTTCGAGAGAGTCGATAATTCGTATCTCTCTCTCTCTCTCTCTCTCTCTCTCTCTCTCTCTCTCTCTCTCTCCCTCCTGTCTCTGTCATACTCCCTTGTCAGTTGTCTGATTTGAGGAAGCGTCGTGCGGATGATGTTCTCCAACTAAAAGCATGAAGAATCGACACTCGAAGAGTGTCGAACGGTCGAAGAGGATTAACTTGATCGTTTTGACCGAGACGGCTATATCGTATTAGTCGAGCAAGTGCTTCGGTGAATACGTCTTCCGGATGCATCCGTCTCGTGGAAACATACACGACCCATCCCACGTGACCTCCTCATTAGTCGTGATGCGTTTATCTGGCGCGATGAAGCGATTATGATCTATCGATCGCGCTGATATGACGAGTATTACCTTTCTCAACCGTCTTGTCCATGAACAATTATTACACACGTCTCGACAGGCACGATCAGTGTCTTGTCGTGCGTTCGCCGATTAAATATTCTCCATTATCATCTTCCGACGATCTACGCGAACCGCGAATTCGGTGCATCGGCGAACAAATCCTCCCTTTGCAACCCTTTCTCCTCTCTCTCTCTCTCTCCCTCCCTCTCTCTCTCTCTCTCTCTCTCTCATACACACACATCCTTCTCTCGCATTGGCACGTCGGTGGATCGATGACCGGCGATCAACCCGGTGCACACCGCGACACCATCCACCTCCATTCGTACCATCGCGCATCGGCTCGTCGTGCCGCCTGGATGCAGGGGCCTCGACATTTTGACGGCTTCTCTCAGTGCGACCTACTGTGCGCTACTCCATGCTTCCCCTCTCCTCTATGCCCACCCTCTGTTCTCTTTCACCCTCCACCAGACACCACCAACCCTCTTGCCGTGATCACCGCGCGTTATATGCGCGCAGATGCACGTGAATTCGGTCGACGCGCCGTCGGTGCCCGATGGCGCTTCGATGCGGTCTCCGCCGCTTCCCGGTGATGTTAATTGACCACTCGGGACACCCGCCCCGACTGAAATTGGCATCGATTACATTATCGGCGGACGGTTGAAAACGAGGACGGGAAAATTGCGCCGATATTTGTCGTGAGTAAGCATTTCGAAGCCGAAACATACGATACAACCGACGATACGCGAATTTAAATATATAGAAGATAAAAAACTAAATTTAATTATGATAAAGTAAAGAAAAGATCAATGCACGAAGCGACTAGTTGAAGAAAATTAAATATTTCCAATCAATTTAGTTTGTATCATATTCAGAGTGAGATTATTATTTTAGTTTCTGATTATGTTTCAGGTCCAGCAAACTGAATCGATCCACAAAATTGATAATTATACTTGTTTATTCACGTATGAATACTAACAATAAGCACCAAGATTTGTTTTAGTCGAAACTTGTTTTGGCGTTCTTTTGTGTTTAAATAATACTTTTCGGGTTTCATTTAACTTTTTTTTATTTTATTTTATACATCCCTAAGAAATTATCCCTAAGAAATTCAAAGTCTATTATGTCAAGAAAGAAAATACATGCTAATCCATGATGTGAATAATAAAACGCCACATGTAAATGAAAATGCACAGTGAAATTGTAGGATGATTAGCTAACCGCGAATGTTAGTGATACGGTAATTTGCGATTCATCCAAAGAAACGAAGAAGGATCTGTTTGAATAATACTCTCGGTTATGAGAAACACGGACAAAAATAATACATATCGATCTAACGGATTAACTATCTTTACTATCCCTCGAACGACACAGAATAAGTATAATCAGTTTTTAAAAAATTGTCTATTCTAACTATTCCTACGGCATTTATTCAAATCCTTTCTGAGAAAAATTTATAATAAAAAATAAAAATACATATTTAATATTGTATATATTTTAATTTTTTCATGAACCTTTCGTATGAAATTGTTTGAAAAAATTGCAAAAGTTTGTATTTAAAGTTTGTATTAAAGTTTGTTGTAAGTTGTAACAAATGCAATTTTACGCTACTTTGATGAAATATGGCATTGCAATAATTTTTGTAACGCAGGAAAGAGATGAGCGGATGTAACTAGTGAAAAATCAGAGGGATACGTGAAATCGAGCGAAAGTTAGAGGGCCAGTCGGCAACGCGAGGCGACGCGAGGCGACGCGACGCGATGCCTGGCGAGTACGCTTGCACGCGCTTGCAGCTGCTGTGGCAACGTTCCTCTCGCGCACGAATGCGCGGTAGCAACGCGGGATATACGAAGTATAATCGCTAGCTAGTTCGCTCGCTCGCTCAGCCTCGGTGGGTGTAGGCAAAAGGTAGGTAGGTAGGTAGGTAGGTAGGTAGGTAGAACCGGCGGTCGAGTATCGGGTAGGTTCCTGGAGTCGCGTCGCAATCAATACCTCTGGTTTCTCTCTCCGCCGCGCCGTTCCCACCCGCGCCTTCTCCCCGCGTCACTCACCCGAGAATATTTCTCTCCGCTCGCCACCCTGTACCTCGAGTTCGACCCGCAAAACTCGCATCCTCCCGCGTCTACCCTTTGCCGCCCCCGCGACGATCGTTCACGCTTGTCGTTACCGCCGCTGTTGCCATCGCAATCGTCGTCATCGTCGTCATCGTCATCGTCATTTGTGACCTACAAATTGCACGAATCCGCGACACCGATTTCTTGCGTCCTCAATTAACATAAATTTTATTAAAGATCTGACATTTCAGATCTTATC
>Ga0157363_1007874_pt1 | contig 10109 bp, 7 predicted proteins | sample AttsexASBM1_FD_111477 | JGI IMG/M metagenome (GOLD analysis project Ga0157363, IMG submission 111477) | Fungus gardens microbial communities from leaf cutter ant in Ribeirão Preto, State of São Paulo, Brazil - Atta sexdens ASBM1 | ecosystem: Host-associated > Fungi > Mycelium > Unclassified ...
CACACACACACACACACACACACACACACACACACACACACACACACACACACACACACACACACACACACACACACTTGAAAGGCTTTTAATAATTCCGATGTATTTTCGAGTAAGATGGCTCATCGCGATAAATCGTTATTAATCGACGCAGCTTTCTCAAAGAAACCGATTCGCTGAATACGACAAAAACTTTGTCGTTTCCGCAAAGCCGGTTCTTTGAAGTCCTGCACTTTAGAACATACGTTCATCAAATATCGGTTGACTTGAATAGGTGGTTGAATGGTTTTCTGAAGATGACTTTGAACACGTCGACGAAGATAATCCTTTAAAGGATCCCAAAGTAGGTTTCCTGAAAGTTCTTTAACGTGATGCTTCGCTTCGTGGTTGCAAGCGGACTCGATGATTGGTCACCGGACAGGAAGTCGATAGTTAAGGTTTGAGTTTGCTGGCATGGATGTAGAGGGTTAACATGGTATCAACGGGGTAAAATTGTATAGCGTCTGTTACAAGATATTTCCATTTTAATTTTTAAATAAGCAGATATAATCTTTTCTTTAATTGTAATTATTTGCATCAGTGTAACATTAAATCATAATATACGTGTAAAAAGATACGTGTAAATATTTTAAAAAGTTCAGAATAATATGAAAATAATATTCTTTTTTTTTTGACGATTATCCAAACAAAGAAGCGGATACGTTATTAAAAACAAGTTTTAGACTTTATAATCTTGCTACTTTAATGCAATAAGAACAAATCATTGTGATAGGTTGTTTTCATATAACACCAGAAGCCCAAGCCAGACGTGGCCCTTGTGGACTACTCAATCATCCCTCTTAATCCTGGACTAAGGTCTAAAGGACTAAAGGTAATCAAGATAAACTACTGTCCTAAGGGAATTTGAACCTCCAGTTGCTCGAGAGGACATCGAAGTAATTAATTCGTATCTTTCGCCTCTTATCGCGTACGTCGTCTTCTAGATGAAATATCCTGTAAAATCATTCTTTACTCGTCGTTGTAAGACGAGATTACGATATAATAACATTTTCAATTAGTGAAGTTCTCTGGCTAGATGCCTTGATGATTAAGATCAGAAAACCCTAAGTCTCTGAAAATAAAAATTGCAACTATATTAATTTACCGGAAATAATTCTTTAAATATACAATCGTGAACTTCGTTGTCGACTTATAAATCTGTACAGCCTACAATTGTTATCATTAAAAATAGTTATTAAAAATAAAATAGACATTATATGTTGCCAATATTAAAATTATCTTTAGGACATATCCATTCATATGTTTTTAAAAAAATCTCTATGAAAATGCTACAATTTGCTTTCGCTATTATTTTGTAAAGCGCTATTCAACAACTGCGTTAAATGGAGTAATCTGCTCTATTAAAACTAATATCTTCAAATCATTGAACGAAATATCGCGAATATAGAATAAAAACTTTCAAACTAAGTGCTGTCTTCCGCGTATTCGAAAAACTATTGAATTGTGATAAAATTATTCAACCTCTCAAATTTCATTTTTTGCCGTCAGTCCGCTCGACTTTTTGTCAAAGTATCGTTTCAAGCTGGTGTTCCAGTGTTCCAAGCCACATGTCCTAGTTTTTATCAAAGTGCTAAGCGATTGGTGGGGCACCGAGAACTATAGGTAGACCGTAAAATTATATGGCATTAATGTGACCGATATACGAGGTGTGCGCACATAAAATTCGTCCCTCGACACGGAATATTTTCCTACCTTACACTCTCACGTGTTCATCGAGTCGTGCAGCCATTTGCTCATTTCTGACATCGTAAGAGACCATTTTAAACGTCAGCTTCACAGAAGCATAAATACATCGACCGATCATATAACCTAGAAGTGGCACGTTTATAAAACAAACAACATACATTATCTAAACAGCAAAGCTGTATAATAGTCAATATAAACAAAAGTTACAAAGAAAAATATTTCAAAAATATAGAACTATAAATATAAACTATTGAAAAATACAATAAAGAATAAATCATAAATGTAAGGTATGTAAATATATAAAATAACATAGATACAATTCTTTTTTATTAAGAATTTATAGAATTTGTTGTATCAAATAATGAAACTACTCTAGATTTTTTTTGTAGAAAAAACAATACATATTATATTTTAAGTAAATATTTATTAGCTGTACAGAATACAGGTATGTATATATATATTGTATATATTTACAAAAAGAAGGGAGGTATTTTTTCAATTTTTACACATTTAGGAATAATAAATAATTACTTTCAAATGAATAATTAATTGCTTACTATTAAAAAAAGAAAGTGATGCTCATCAGTTCCGCAAAATAATGGCGAAACAATGTTCTAGATCTGCCAGTAACTTTCATTGGCCCGTTGGTGATTGCATGCTGTAGATTATTCTCAACGGTGCTTAATGCGCTCGTGTCCTGCAGAAATTACATCCCCGTACCGATGTGACCGATGCGCGCGTGGTAGATGCATAAAACCCCGCGCTCTGCACGGCATGTTTAAACGCACCACGAAATGTTTTTGTCCAGCTGTATTCGAAACAATTGCGCGGTATAAAAATACGCATCCTAGAATTTATCGCGTGGCATCAATATTTATTTATTGTACACAGTGTATACGACAAACGAAATGTCAAAGTGACTAGAAATTAAATTTAATTGAAATTTATCATTATTTGCTTTATGTCTGTCTAAGTTAAAGTTATATCTCTTCATACGTTCTTCTTAATTTTGTCTTACGTTCATTTATTTTAATCTGTATAGAATATTAGAAAATATAAAAGTGAGTTTGTTGTGTATTCTCGTTAAATTAAATCAGCTAAATTAAACAAAGAAAAATTGTTCTATTTCCCTCGTGTGTTATTATTAGAGAACGGCTCTCGTCACACAGCGTTTATTATACATGTCAATAGAATTTAGTGAATCGGTTTACTTGGGGGATGCGTGGCGCTTACGCTCGTCGGCACATGACCGAATCGACACTTTCCATGTACTCGACAAAGACAGATTCTTTTTAATTTCGCGGTACGGACTCGTGTCGCAAACGGTCACAGCCAAGCGGGACGTGCCGCAGGAATTCATGGTACGTTAGAAAATCCCTGGTGGGATTACGAAGCTTGACGAAGAAGAACGGTGGTTGGTGAGGGCAAAGGCGAGACAGCCGACTGGTTGGCGTGGCTGGCTAGCCGTGGTGCAAGTGGAAATTCCTGGTGGCGAGCTATCCTGCGAGGATATTTATATTCCTGGCACCTATCCTCCTGTAAATCCCTGGTTGGCAATTAGGGCTGTCGGCCTACCGGCAGTCTCGTCTCATCTCGTCTCGTCTCGTTTCATCTTGTCTCCTCTCTCACGTTGTCTCGTGTTGTCCTGCACGCTGCTCTCTTGCCGTCCGGTTTCCGAGCTGCAAGCTTGTAGTACTCGGTGGTCGTTAACGCGAGCTATCGTTACCTAGGGCGCGGGTGGCTCGTTCTACACGACTCCCAACTGCCTGCCTCAACTGCCGGTCCTCCCCGTCGTAATCGTTAACCATCCCTTGGTCGCCGCAAAATGCGGTCAAATTATCCACTCCTGCATCGTTGCTGCATCGTGGCGTAATGTCAGAATCACTCGATTTCTGCCCTCGATAAATCATGATCGTTAAGCTGCGTGCGGCCGCACGTGCGAATAACGAGACAGCCTTTACCAATAATTCATTTTTATTTTGGATCTCTTGGAAAACGCGGATATAGTTACCTACTGTACTGAATTGCTCTGGAAGATAGAATTTGCTAACTATTAAAACTATTAAAAAGATAAATAAATCAACTATGTATGCATTTTTATTTAAAAACCGATAAGAATAAATCACATAAAAAAAGAATCCTTTTTTTTTTATTAAAGCGAATCTTGATGCTCGACATCGTTCATTTACAAATTTGCAAATACATTTTTTAGTCCGTTTTGACCGAAAACAGAATTTGTTTTTTTATTTGATTGTCTAAAACATTTGAGATTTCTCTTTCAAAACTATTACATTTGAAAGTTTTACATTGTCCTATTTTCTTTTTAATCGATTCATTTCGTTCCCTAACATTACGCTGATACTGCTTTGTTATTCATTAATCCCCTCTGCTTCTCTTATTGCCGCAAAATGTTCCCGAGTTACCGGATCTCACTGTCGCCGTTCTCTCTTGCTACATGCCCCGAGCACGTTGTATGCACTTACACAAAGTGACATCAGATTTGTCACGTACGCCATGACGAGAAGTTCCAGGGAAGTTTTGGCCGCGCGCGGTTTATACCGCGTGCGTAATTTGTTCGCGGACCACGTGTCTTTATGCCCTCAGACGGGTCAACTGCCGGCTCGTTAAAGCTCCTCACGTCTCTGTAAAATGTTACCCCGATTGTCACCGCCGTCTGCGTCGTCTTCGCACGCACAGATAATGACAGTCAGCACCTGCGTTCACACGTGGATAAGCTTACACGGCCGCTGTTATTTTTGAAACACACTTGTCAGCCATTCTTCAATGACTGAAAAATTATCGAAAATATGATTCGTTGAATATTATCTTATTATTTTTATTATTATTGTATATTTTAATATAATATATAATATATAATATACAATATTTTACTTTCCTTTTATTTATTTTAAAATTAATCTATATTTTAAAAAATATAGATTTTTAATTAATCTATTTTATTGATAACGACTTAAAATTATCGATTTATATAATAAGATACAGTATAAATTAAGTTTTCCTATCATTTGGCCAATGATAATATGACAATATAAAATCTTTTTCTCTAATTTAATAAATCTTTCTGGAGAAGTTTCATCTTCAATTTTGAACATTTCATGAATTATGTATATCTAACATATCTTCATAAATGTTAATTTTATTAGAGTGTAATTAAATTAGTGAAGAAATGATAACACTAAAGAATCCATTTTAAAAGTAGAATCTTTATATATTTATTGAACTTTGCGTTAAAAAAATGTAAAACACGAAAAAGGATCCAAACTTTTATTTGCACAAAGTCTTACGCGATCTACGTGAGTCACTAAAGACATAAACATGATTTTTATTCATCCTTGTTACGAAATAAGTAGATATTGGCATTCTTACATAATCTCAACATTACCAAGATTTTTTTAGGAGATGATTTTTCCGTTATCTATTCATTTCCTTAAAATTCGTAATAGAAGAATCGACATTCTTTAGGAGAATCGGATTTATGAATTTAGGAGAATTTAGAAGAATTATCCTCATATTGTCGGAGGATTAATTGGAAAGTTGCATCGATTTGATGTAATGTAGTCATAATAACAAGTACAAAGTAATGTTATGTACTGTTTAGTACAAGATAAAACGTATCACATTACGAAATAATGAACTAATAACGGGATAGGCGTGCCCGAGAGAATTGGCAATGTCGCTTGTAATAATCTCTCGCGTTAAGTCTTATCTCGCAATGTCTTAACTTTAACATAGAAACGAGCTCATGGAATCACGCGACGAGATATCTCGTCTTTCCGCTCGTAAAACAAAACGCGATACCAGCGCGCGAGAGGAATGGGCGTTATTTAAATTTCTCGGACGCGTTGAAAACTCCAGTGGAAATAGCAGAGCCGCGAATATCCATTATCCGTTAGTCGTTCTTATGAATTCATATCCGTCGGCAATGAGGGCCGGAAATACGATAACACACGGTTACCTTTCCTCGTCTCTCTCAAGTCAATTCCTCTTATCCCTGCTAGCGAGAAATTATGCGCGATCTTCGCCGTTATGTCCTTTTAATGGAATTAAAGTGCGCTAAACGGCACGTGAAATCGGACGGCCTTTACCGTCCCGAGACGGTACGGCACGGTTTTATCGCGCATCGAAGCGTGAGGGGTTGCATGCGGCCGCTCTCGCGATAAGAGGAGTCGAATACGTGAGTCGGGAGCCGACACCGAAGTGGCTTGGAGAGGCACACGCCATATTCGAGAATAAGTTTGTAGTTCTTTCTTTCTTTTTTATTAGCATTATGATTGGCGTACATCATCGCTTTACAATGTGCTTTGTGGTAACTAATTTTTTTGTAAATGCAAAATTACACATGATTAATTCGTTAGCTAAATTTTTATTTGATATCAAATTATGAATACATTTAATATTAACATAAACTAATAATTGCATTTGAATTTTGTATCAGCAAATTAAATTTTAAGAAAGCAAACATCGTTGCTTTATATAATACTGTGAAATAAAAGTCTTCTTATATAGAGAATCTTGATCGTAAAATTATGTATTCTAAAATCTGTTAATCGTTTTTTGTTTTCCTCGAAAAGAAATAGAATTGTTTAATGATTTAACATTTATTTCATCTATTTTTGTCTGTAAATTTAAAAATAAGTGATTTAGTTATTACACATTAAATTACACATTCAAAATTCATGCATAAAGATTTTGTATAGTTTTAATTGACGTTCTAATTCCATTCTATTTTCCGTTTTTAAGTTTATTTTAACATTTCTAAATGTGTACATGTGTATGTATTCTGTTGATAAGATATTAATAATAAATATTATAAAATAATATTTGAGTTTCTTATGAATCAATTTCTGTTTAATATTCAAAAATAATATGAAATGGTTTTATGAGAGATTCTACATATAATTATTATACAGGGTACGTCAGCAAATCGAACAATTTCTTTAAACAAAATTTTTTTAATTAAATATTACAAAAAAATCCTTTTACATGGCACTTGGCAGATCCATATAGAGCAATTATTCGATATATTCCCCATTAGCTTGAATGACGGCCTCTATTCTCAGTCTGAAACATTCGCATGCACGTTGTAATGTAGCGCTGTCCATGCCGACGAATGTTGCCTCAATAGCGATCCTTAATGACGTCATATTGGGATGCCGAGACTTGTTTGTGACCCTTTCAACTATGCTTCACACGTAGTAGTCCAAGGGATTTAAATCTGGGCTGTTGAGAGACCAGAATGGGAGCCGAGGCGAGCAACTTGTCCTGGAGAGCATCTGTCGTACTTTTAATGTGTACGATTTGTATCGAAAGTCCTCCTCGGCAATTCGACGCATTGTTGGCTCCCAACAACAATCAATGGTAATTTTCGCAACGATTACCCTGGGTAATCCAAAATCAGTGCTTGAGCTCTTTCAATGATGAATGGGAGTCCTCGCAGTATGTTGTTTCGAGTGACTCTTCTTTGCTGGCTTACTAAAATCTTTGTTAGACTATTCTAAAGCCATATATTTTGCCACAACGTCATAAACAGTTAATCTTGGGTATCCAAAGTATCGAATTATTTCCGTTGCTGAGTGTCCAGCATGAAGACATTATGATCGCGGCTCTTCAATGCTCCGCACTTGATTTCTACATCGCGACCATTTTTGAATATAATTGTTTAGTTTAACTAGAAGCATCAGGACGCCAACAACAACCCTTGGCGGAGGCCACAATATAACGGAAAATTTAAATTAAAATTTGTCCGGATTTTGGTGACGCACCCTGTATACATATATTATGATATTTATGTTAATTAAAAAAAGCATATGAAGGAAGAAGGATACATTTCGTATGGAGAATGTCGTACAGCATGATTGTACAGTTAATTTTTTGCATCTTTTGCATTTTTTTTTACAAAGAAAAATGTTTTTGTGTGTTATGATTTTATTCGATAGCAAAGATTTTAATTTTAAATAATCTCCATTTTTTACACGATATTTATTCTTTTTTGTATATTATCTTAAAATAATGATCTAGCAAGTTATATGAAAACAAAATATAGAGAGATGTAGATATGGCACTGTCGCGTACATTCATTCGTGACATCCTCTCGGGAAACTTCCAGTACGGAATTCCGCATAGAAACAAGATGGGATTAAAAGTCTGCTGCTAGCTCGTCCGTCGGACTGCCAGTTCTCGTAAAGATCTTCAATCGCGTTTTTCTATTACACGCATATTTCAAGAACTTATGATCCGAGAAAATCCCTTCGCGAGAACTTTGAACTTCGCGAACGCGACTATAAATTCAGGCGAGGATCTTCTCATCTATTACTTCAAGATGATACTTTAAAAAGTCACGAAGCCACCCGTTATCTCTTGAGTGGCGCGCTTTCCCGTTTAGTTTTCAATTCCGAGAATACGTAAAGATTTTGCTGAGTACTATATTCCAGTCGGTGAGAAAACTCAGATCACGAACTTAAGATAAATGGAATATGAAACAGAGGAAAAGATTACATCTGAATATTATAAATCTTTATTTAATATCTAATCAATTACTTAGTTTCATTAAATAATAATGCTTGATTTGCTAAATTCTTTTATATTTTAAGTTACTATTTAATTATGATTGATTAAGAAATACAAGGAAAATAAATTCTGTACAAGAAAAAATTTTAAGCAAATCATGGAATATATTAAAAATAATATATGATATATGTAATAGGATTGAATATAGGTAATATGATTAAAATTTATTGAATTATCGAAAATAGGAAATATATTGACTTTTCTAAACTGTTCATTGACCTCAGCAGTGATTGTTCATGATCTGTTATTCTCTTTCGTGCCATTTACCTTTATATCCTTTTGTCAACCAAATCGTTGAAGTTAATAGCTCTTATGGGTACTGGAGATATATGCTAAATGGTACGCTTGTTTATTTACGGGATTGTGCTTAAGAGCAATTTATTTTCTCTTGAAAAGGGCTGGTCTATCCCTCGTATAGGGAATGTCTCATAAATCACGATATAAATCAATTATGCTCTACAAAGCCTCTGCGAAACGCTGAAATTTATGGTGGTTTTGGTAATTCGAAAACCATATTTTCACACTGTATCTCGATGTCATTAAAATTGTCATTGCTCAATAATTAAATGTAATTTAATAGTTAAGTGTAATTTAGGAATTTTTAGGCTCTTTTAGGAAAATGCAATTTACAAAATAAATTCATGAAATATATATTTTTAACGTTTTATATGTATATTATTTACGATTTGATTCTATAACCAAAATATTCCTTACATTTTTGTTAATAAAGGTTCTAATAATAATTAATATAACGGGATTATATATAATAAAGATATATAATCATGTAATACTTGAACAAATTATAAGTTATTATACATTTTTAATAGAAAGAAAATTTATATTCGTAAACGTTAAAATATTGTACTATTCTATATTTCAATAATGAAATAATTTAATAAGATTTGAATAAAATATGAAAAATTTAAATAAATTTAACATTTACTTTGTAGCATATAAATTATTAATTAATAATTTATTTAATTAATTTTTTGTACTTTCTTTTTTAAATTAAAAATATTAAGGTCTTAAAATGTTTTATTTTTTAATTAATTTTTTAAACAAGCTATATATAAATATTTTTATATTTAATTTCTTAAAAATCTGATATATAAAAGTTTAAAATTGTATATATAAGATGGTATATATAAGATGGATTGAAATTTTATTAATAAAGAATCATTTTCAAATTTATTACAAAAAAATGCAAATTAATGCAAAATTCTTCGAATTATCTTGTACAATGAATATACAAACTAATGCAATTATGTGCGCGATTCGCAATTGCCTCATGGCGGAACAAAAATTATTGTTGTTATAGAACGAAATGATTTATTGTTCCGTTGTAAAACTATTGTCATTCAACGTTTCTAATCAGTACATAGCATTATGATAATTCGATCAGCAATATAGATCGCGAATGATTGTCACTGCAGTTTCAGCGGATGATATGGTCGGTTGGACAAATCATAATTGCTCGCAGGAGAATGAAAATACGCGTGTCATAATAACAGAGCAGTGTTCATATCAAGTATGAATTATATTCTCGAATTATAAAACGTGCTTAAAAATCTGTGAGTATATGTAATATCGTCTTCTTTTTTTCCATTTCATTGCTATACATTCATCACTATACATGCACCGTTATAAATCTCATTTTATTTTTTTCGTTCATTACAATTTTATATATATATATTAATATATATATATATATATATATATATATATATATATATAATATATATATATATATATATATATATATATATATATATATA
>Ga0157363_1007875_pt1 | contig 10108 bp, 4 predicted proteins | sample AttsexASBM1_FD_111477 | JGI IMG/M metagenome (GOLD analysis project Ga0157363, IMG submission 111477) | Fungus gardens microbial communities from leaf cutter ant in Ribeirão Preto, State of São Paulo, Brazil - Atta sexdens ASBM1 | ecosystem: Host-associated > Fungi > Mycelium > Unclassified ...
ATTAATTCAAAATTACAATACTAATCAAGTTTTTCAGAAATTATAAAAATTGTTAAAAAGCTAATATTATTTTTAAAACTTCATAATTTTATTGAGAGTTTAATGTTCAATATTTTATTCACAATTTTCTAATATACAAGTTATGAACATTTGTTTTATATACTAAATTTGCTAAATTTTCTTTCTTTTTCTTTTTCTTGTATTACACAAATTTTGTATATAAATACAAAATTTTTTAAATAAAAAATTTAATTAATTAAATAATAAATTTTTTTAAATAATCGATTAGTTTAATAAGCAGGAGTTGCATAATCAGTGCATTTTAATATTCAGATTTTTGAATATTTTTAAATATCATCGCTATTTGCTGCTATAGGAAAATTCATTTTAGTATGAAAACAAATTGTTGGGAATACATTATATAACATGGAAACAACATTATTCTTCGTTTATGGAAAACCATCTCTCTTGGAGAAATAACAAAAACATCATATAATAACACGTAATATAATATAACGTCAATGTGTATAAAAATACATCGCGTAATGATTACTCAATTAAATACATATGGATACTTCAATATTTAAATATTACGAGATATTTGAATATTCAGTAGATAATCTTTAAATATTTATACCGTATAGATAATAACTGATACTTTAATCATCGCGAGATATCAGAATGCAACATTTGAAGAAAATATTGTCGAACACACTCCAACATTATTTATACAGAATAACGCGAATTTTTCTGCTTTAATCACGGATCTATTTTTCTTTCATCATGTTTCACGCACATATTCACTTATTTTCAATAAAAATGTCAGTTCTACTGCGTTTTTATATCGAAGCCATTCGTCTCCTACATTTTTTCGGATTTATTATATGTATAGAGTATTCTCTATAACGCGGTTGTTTAGGAAATTAATGAACCGCCGAGTTTTTTGCAGGAGATATTATTTTCCGTTATAATGCTTCTCTGAAAATGTTTTCGTCATAACGAACTTTGGATAATAGCAAACCTCGGATAATTGGCTAATTAGTTTAACGAAAGAGTAAATAACGCCATGTTCAAACCATGCATGGCATATGACGATGCATTGTTTTTCGATGTAATTAGACTGCATTATAATAACACAGTTCGTATATAGGTCTCAAATTTCGTTCGTATGAAGCATTTTGTGTTGTTTGAGAAAAATTTTCAGGCCAATCACAATTTCTTGCTGATAACATCGATGATGCTGACGTGTATCTTGAATTATGTGTTTAATCAAATAGATATAGGGATGGCTACGATCGATCACGTAATCATTGCAATATTGTGAGATGGACAAGATTGTCAATGAGACTGTTGAAATCTCATAATATCTGCTACAGCAACTTCAGTGTACGGCTAATAACTCTGACCATCCAAGTGCATGCATTTATCAAACCTGACACGCTCTTCCCACTATACAGGTTGCTCCATAAGTCTACTAATTTTTTACGACATAAAAAACGAGAGACCAAAGAAAAATAATTTAACAGTAATTTCTATACTGAGAAATTAATATACTGTTGGTAATTAAATGAATGACTTTAATGAAGATTTCTAAATGCATATAAAAAATACAACAATAAAGTTTCATCTTTTAGTTATCTTTCAGCAAACTCTTTAATTTGCAACGAATACTTAACAAGAAACTCTTAATACATTTGTTTTCTTTGGAAAACATAATATTAGAATAATTTACTCAATGTTTCAAATCTCTAGAGATACGTATATAACAGAAAAAGAGTTTCAATTAAAAAAAAAAATAATCGAGGGGCTGAGCACGTAAGATTTGGGGCATCCTGTATAGCCGATTATTCTCATCGAAGCGCGAAGTAATTGTCCCATCGTTGTTCCGGAACCTGGTCTGCAGCAGCGCGGAAGAGGCTTTAAATCTTGCAGGATTACCATATTCCTCGATGCTGTACACGCGGGTGCACGATGTAATCATTAATTCGGCGCTACTGGACGCGCGTTTAACCCGCATCGCGGTACGAACTCATGCCGCGAATGCATAGATATTCACTTGCTCCTCCCCCTTCTCTCCATTTTGATATCAGAGGCAAAGAGATTTTAGGATTTATAAAAGGAATTACAATATTTTTTCATCATTACTTTTGCCCTTTAAAAAGTGTACCTCTTTCGCAAAATTTTCATCTCAAATAAGTTGCAAAAGTAAACACGGTAACAGTAGATGAATGGGACGTTGGAAAATGAATGAGATTTTTAATTAAAAACTTGCTCGTTTGCTCAGACATTTAACTTAGCCTGTTGATTGTTCCGGTCACCAGAAAACGGTTGCTCTTCTTCGACTTTAAGTTCTTAATTTTAATTCAATTCATTTTCCGTTTCATTGACACTTCCAATCTTTAAAAGGTCTTAAAAACATTGCATATTTGTTGTCACATACAACAATAAATAATAATAATAGTTATCTTAAAATCTATTGCATCCAAAATTTATATATAAACATTCTAGAATATGTGTACTTTTAAGATTTTTAATTAAAATCTCATTCATTCGTTCTTTCTCAAATTTAGTCTCTTAATTATTCGGGTCGTCAGCAAGTGGTTACCTTGCTTTTAAAATTTTCAGCTTTAATCTGCTTTACTCTCTGGCTTTATATATTGACTATATATCTCGAAGAGAGTGCACATCTCTGTGAATTTGACTGGGGATATACGAAACAGAATTGAAAAAATCCCTCTTAAAACTCGATATTGCAATAATTTGATATTCAATATTCGAGAGTATTTTAAAATTTTGTTCACCATTTTTATATAAATTTTTTTCCTGCACAGCATATAATAAATAAGAGTGATATTACAAAATATTTTGAAGCTTGGTTGTTACGTTATATTTCACTGTCCAAAGAATATGTTCGGTAATACGTTATATAAATTTCGCTAATGTATTAGTTATATCTATGACATTTGTACTGTAAATGGTTCGTAGCTGCAATATATTAAATAATATCTTAGATCTTCACATTCATGCGTGTGTTTAATATAATTAGATCTAGATAATATCTAGACCTAATAATACTAAACACACGCATGAGTAACAAATGTTATATTCGGTCAAGGTTCTTGAAATACAATCCTAAATAAAGCTAATATTGACAAGCAATTTAATATTATTGCTGCAAATAAACATCTTAAAAAGCTATTAATAATTTAATGCTAATAAGCATCTTAAAAACATCTGTAAATAATTCATTGCGAAAAATATTATCTCAACCAGAATTCAAATCTGGATATATTATATCCTAAAATATATATTAGATAATCAAGTAATGAACTGACACTCTGGCCGGATGATCTCAAACTATTTCGGCGAGTTATGTAACGACGTACCGCCGATTTGAGATGTAGAACGCGGATGGCGGAAAAATGCGAACATCCTGCGGGATCTCGGTGGATTGAATTGTAAAAGCGACTGAAAATCAAACTCCGTAGATAAAGAGCTCTCGTCGTTGAGAGCTCGGAATCGGCGACGCGTTTTTTCGCCACGTTGCGTGCTTATGCGTACACGTGCGCGGAATCACAAGACGGTGAGATGCAATCGCGTTCTCCATTCCGTGGAGAGACGATGCGGAGATCCGATGCGGATTTTCCAGAGAGAGGAGCGGCAATCGCCCGTGCGACCGGAACCGAGGAGAGAGCCTTCTCATTCTCGAGAGCGCGAAGAAGGCGCACTTCTCACGAAGACGGGTAATTGATCGGCAGATTCAATTTCGCGCGGATAATGAAATGCTGCCGAGAGGAAGGGTACGCTGAGTGAACGATCGCTTTGATTCCTTTTAAACGTGGTTGCGATCGCACAAATCGTTAAAGCGCAAAGCGAAACGCGTCAAGCGCTCAGGACGAAAGTGCGAAAGACCTTTGCTACGAAAGCTTATTCAGCACAGTAGAGAGATAAACTGTTGACTTATCGGTTTGTAATAGTCGAATTCAATTCACTGCATCTGATATACAATTGTATCCATCCTTTATTTACCTAAATGGAGTTTGAGATTGACTTCACGAGATGATAGAATTTGATTCAATTAAATTTTAAATATATATTTTATTTATAAAGAGTTTACCTTCTTAATAATAATTTTAAAATTATTAAAGCTTTGAAAAAAATAATAAAAACTCATTTTATATTAAACATAAATGTAAATTTTGTTATATCGAAAAATTTAATTTAAAAATGTTAATAGATTAATATTAAATATAGCAAATTTTTTTCTAAAGAAAATCTCAAGTAAAATCCATTATTATTGGAATTAAACGTTGAGTAATATTTTGAACGTCACATTTCTTCGATGACTTAAAAGTTGTTTTCTATTTTGTGACTTAGTCATAATCTAGATTCTTCATTCATGTATAACAGTTTCTTGCAAATTGATAATCAATCATTCTCCTAGTCGCGATATTCACTTCCATTACCCACTTTCTTGCTAATCGCTCATTAGTCCCGTTATTGTCTTCGGATGACGGCATTCGTCGGGTCCTTCTGATATCTGAGTGGCTATAGTAATAGCCTGTGCACAAGAGGAAGACAGACAGTTCGGTATTCACGGGAATGCGTCTGTAATAGGTATTGTCGAGTCCGTCTAGCGCTTAGCGAGTCGACAAATGACTTCTGTATTCTGTCAGCGAAATGAATAACGTCGCGTTCGGCGCGTTACCGGCATATAGAGCGCGCGAACATTTGCCAAGATCAGCCGAAAAAGATGGCCCGGGATGCTAACGCTCTCCGCGCTGCCCTCGGCATATTGAAAGGGATTGCGCTTTTATGTGAAAAGGAGATTTATTATCGGGGAAATCCGTGTTACCGAGCGTCGCGTATCGAGCACGAAAGTTGCCATCGTCAAAGACCCTGTTTGCAAAGGAGTCAACGTATCCGGCCTCGAGAACGCTTTTTCCTCGATTCTCCTTAACCATTCCCGAGGAAAGTGTCGTTCGTGATACTCAACCATTTTGAGATATTGTTAGTGATGCATGAATCAATACGTATAAAAAATAACCGATATTTATATTTTTATCTTAAAAATATACTCTAATCGATCAAACGTTTTATACATAAATAAAAGGCAATGCAAAAATATCAAGAAAATATATAGTTAACTGCGTCATCCCTTATTGAATATTCCGCCTTAATTCAGCAAAATAATTTTTTATTAAAAATAAAAAGAAATTGTTAGACTTGGGTTATTTTTAATACTCGACTACTTTGAGGTATTGTTACAGTTATAGAATCAATATTTATAATAGATATCTAACATTTCGTCGGAAAAAATATATTCTAATCAATCAAACTTTCTATAAATAAAAAAAAAATAAAGAGAAATTGAGATGTATGTAGACAACTATATCATTCTTTATAGACATTCAATCTTAAATTAAATCAACACTGAAACTCGTTTCTTTAAAAATATCTGTACCTGATAAATGAAAAAGAATACAAAATTTTATCAGAAATAAAAAGAAATACTTTTGTCTTTTCAGTTTCCAAGATCTCAATTTTGAATTCATTGCTTACTTTTTGTTCTAAAGCAAAGAATATGTTTTTAAAAATATTTTTTCGCTATAAAAGCCAGACTTTCTGTTAAATAAATCGTTAAACGAGAAAAGAGGAAATTCAAATCAGTTTGAGATCGCGGCAAACGTTTCGTGTTACCTCGTTCTCGAATCGTTCTCGAAGGCGGGCATCGCGTATAACAATAGCTGATAAAAATCGATTAAACTGAGAACGACGGCTTTGCCGATCCAATTCGCGTATGCTAATGGGATCTAATCTTCGTGTCTTTTTTGCCAAACGTACAATCGCCGAACCGATAATTCCGCGTTATCTCGAATAATTTGCTATTACGTATCATCGCATGTTTAACCGATTTTATTCCAAATGACTTTTACACCGTGCTTTCACCTACGATCTTTGTCAAAAGTAATCACCAAAAAATATTATGACGGTTTCATTGTTTTATTGTGTAAAACAACATTTTTTTCATATATATTTATTTCTTTTGTTTAAACTCTCTTTCCTTCGCTTGCGCATTGAAAAAATACGGATAGTCGATTTTTCTGTATTTCTTTATTTCATGGTAATTATTTTTCTGAATTTTATGCTGTGATATCAAGAAGTGCTGTGAATAAAAACTGTAATTATTTACGCAATTAATATTTATATCGCAATATTCTGAAAAGTACGTAAAAGTTTTATAATACCGACACTTTCATTTAAAACATCGTTACATTATCTTTAAAAATTGAAGGTACATGCAAAACATATTTAAACATACACATATCTTTTAAAAATACAGAGATTTTTAAATCTTATTATTTAAAATATACAACGCGTATATCCTTCTTTCCTGGAAGCTAGTAAAAAAATCAATTAACTAATAAAAATATCGTGTATGTGCATATTTAATTACGAACGAATGAGTAGTGCAAAAGTTTTCCTTTATTACATTCGGATTAGCCGGTTCGAATCGAAGCCAGAAATGTTCCATTGTCCTCATTCCATTGCTTTTAAATCGTGGCTGAACTTTTTTCTGTATATTCTTTAATGAAGGTTCTGTCGGATTCCTCTAATATCTTATTTTATCTATAAGAAATTCACGAAGGCTTGGTGCGTCTGCTTTTTCGTCGACTTTACAATTGAAGTATATTTAATGTGAGCTTTATTTTTTCTCATAAATGATACATTTACGGCAGCAATATTTTTAGTTGCTGCAGCCAGCATTTTTCCTTGAGAGAGAGTATTCTTTATCATATTTCTCTTATTATACACCGGTTAATTTAGCTTTGTGCGCTGTGCATGCATCAAGTTACATATCTAAATTATTAAAAAAACAATTATAAAAAATACATACAATAATAAAATAATTATATTAAATTAAATAATTGTATAAAAACAACGAGATAAAGTTTATTCATGATAGTTATATTTCCAATATTACTGGATATAGAGGACCAATCAAATCGTAAATTAGTCGGTTTTAAAAAACAATTTTAAAAATTCATAACTTTTTCAATAAAAATAGTATAACAATATTCAAAACAATCATGTATTTAAAGCGTACGTATGTAGAAACAATTACGAACATGCAATCATATAACGTTAATATTATTATTTAAATAACATTCTGTTTACTAGAAACATTTTATAGTCCAAAAATAGCGCAATATTTAACGTTTATTCAAACAATTTCTCAGTTTCTCGTTGCATTATCAATTCGAATAAAATAAGTGTTTACAAAACGCGTCGCGTATTTTTAAGAATTTAAAAGTATTATTTCGTTGTACATTTTATCTTTCATGTTCCGAAAACGACATCAATGTCTCTTGTCAGACCCATAAACGCGATCGAACGGAAGATTTCGCGATAATCTACTTTCTCCGCGGCGACGGGTTTCCAAAGGAGCCGAAGCGAAAGTAAATCCGTACGTGACGTTCGCCTTTATCTCTGGACGTAAGAAAAAGAAAATAATGTAGTCGGAATTTGCGGGGGTCGGCGGTAGCGGCGACCCCCGTCGCCGTGTCGTGCTATCGGGAAAATTTTAAATCACGTCCGAGATAATCGAATTCCACCGCCGCGCTGGAAGACGCACCACGCTCATCCGGACGTTATTCACCCTTTAATGGTGAATTCGCACCCTCGTCCCCAACGTCCTCTCCTTCTTCTCTTTCTCTTTTTCCCATTGGCGCGCCATTTACGCATCGCTGCTATGGACGTTCGGACCCGATCTCGTAAAGAATGCAAAGGCACCCCCCCAGAGAACACCCCCCCCCGTGTACGTTCTCCGGACCGTATCGCCTGTAAATTCTATCGTCCATCCTGATTCCGTGCTGTAGCGAAAATCGCGCGATCATCTCATCTCCATCACCGACGCGTCCTGGTCTCCACTACGTGCCGACGTTCCAGGTGTAGGAGTTACGGGGTCCGACGAGACGGTGCGATGGGATATCGATATTTATTGGCTTGCCATACGTGCCTTCGATAGATAACTGTCACATAAGATCTCGGAGACTATTAATTATTAATTAACTGTACTGTATATATTTATTGTTTTTCGGCAATATTTGACAAAAATATATGTGAAGAAGGAGCGTACGTTCACGAACCATGTATCAATCACGATCGTGTGTATAAATCTTCTTCCTTCAGCTTGTAAACAGTAGAACCACATTGGTTATTCTACATCTATGTATTGGGATTGTCTTGTATTAGCGTGGATATTTGACATCGGTATGGATGTCAAACATCTATATCAATCCGACGATATTGATCTAGATGTTTGACATAGCTCTATATATGCTTTAGATATCCATGTTGTAAACATTATTATGGTGAATCTCGTGGTCCGAAAAAGCATTCGGTATTTATTCTGTTATTTATTCTGCTGCGCTCTATTGACTTTTGTTCGCTAAGTATACAGAGCATCCCGAATTGATATGAACTCTCGTTCGCTTGGAATTAAATTCGGAATGATTTTACATGGAAGAAATAGGATAAAATTTAACGAAGCTTATTAATATCCACTTTATAATCAGTGGTTATTCGATTTAAAATAATTATCCGTTTATCCGTAATTTATCGACCTTCGACGGTTTGCGTCATGCGCGTAGAGAAATTAAATTGCGCAATCGCAAACAAAAAAGATTTCACTTTTAATACAAGATGCGCGATTATTGTTATATCCTTCCATCAAGTACAATCTTTTAAAGAACGGACAACTGAATAAGAGCGAAAGATCATTATTTTATGACTAAAGCTCGGATGGACTATATCCTCTCAATGCCGAACTTCGACCAAGCGACCGAATATCTCGTCTCTATATCGATGAGAGTTCTCTCATTTCTCTCTCTTCCTTCCTTTCGGCAGTTCGTCATCGATTCGCAAACGGGTCTAGAAAAATGGCCATCGGGTTTTCTATTATCCCGATAAACATCTCACGATGGTTCCGGGTTTGTCAATAGCGCGATGGTGTATAATACAGTTCGAAGCTTTCGACGAATCCTCTTTAGTAGTAAGTGAAAGCAAATGCAATATCGCACCGAGTGTCCGGGATTACGTGTCCTTCGAACACACGCTCAGTTTCTATCCTATTAAAGGATCGAGAGTTCATCTATCTAAGTTCGTGTATCTATGTCATTGTCGGCATAAGAAGATTAAATTCAATAGAAAGACATTTGGAAACTGTCAAATTCTCGCACGGAATCCGCGTTCACGTGGATGCGAATTCGTCGAATTTCTCATCTATATTTTAAAGCGTAGTTTTTTTTGTCATAATCGTGCCTCGTAATGATACGTCATTATTATCGTTGTTCGAGGGTAATTGCGCACTATAATTATCATATATCGCGTAAATTAAAAACGTCGATAAAACGTGCCCGGCGGCATGAATCTCGCGTATTCATTGATAGTTGGGTGAGCCAAGAGGGCGAATTTTTATTAGTATCGTAATGTATATAGAATACTTACAACGCATGTCCACGCGAACTGATGAAGACAGCGGAATCGACCTATTGTTGTTCGTAGCATTGCAGGTCAGCACCGAGTGAACGTCGTCCCGGCTTAAGTTCTGTACAATGATCTCGCTACGTGTCACATCGCTGTTTGGCATTGTGGTCCGATTTGTGACGAATCTGTCGTTGCGATACCAAGACACGATTGGGGCCGGTTTACCTACGGAAACAGGTCGATTTTGTTAATTAAAAAAATATTAAAATGATGTTGAAGCGCTGGTCGAAATTTGAACGAATTTGATCTATATCAACAAAACGGATTCTTAATTACAAATCAAACGTACATTAAGTAAAACGTTACGAACATTTCTTATTCTGATATATAGAATTATATTCTGTATATTGCATGAAAGTTAGATGATGTACATTCAGATCGTACTTTTCCATTTACTTCTCATGTAAGCTTCAAAATCATAATTTAAAAGTCTCATTACATATTCTTATAAATTATTCAAATAAATGTGGGGAACTACTTTTTGTTTGGATATATATTTGAAATCATTTATATGCGTGAAGAAATAACATAACAGGAAATTATAATTTACAATTTTTTC
>Ga0157363_1007876_pt1 | contig 10107 bp, 10 predicted proteins | sample AttsexASBM1_FD_111477 | JGI IMG/M metagenome (GOLD analysis project Ga0157363, IMG submission 111477) | Fungus gardens microbial communities from leaf cutter ant in Ribeirão Preto, State of São Paulo, Brazil - Atta sexdens ASBM1 | ecosystem: Host-associated > Fungi > Mycelium > Unclassified ...
CCATGACGCAGGTTCAGGGCCTTACGGTTCGGGTCACCACCCGTCGGGCGGCGCATTTCCGTGAATTCTTCGATTTCAGGATGCCAGACCGGCAGATACACAGCCGCAGACCCACGACGCAGGGAGCCCTGCGAGATGGCCAGTGTCAGGCTGTCCATTACGCGGATAAACGGAATGACGCCGGACGTCTTGCCGTTACGGCCGATGTTCTCACCAATCGAACGCAGATTGCCCCAATAGGAACCAATGCCGCCGCCTTTGGAGGCGAGCCAGACGTTCTCGTTCCAGAGACCGACAATGCCTTCAAGGCTGTCTTCCGCCTCATTCAGGAAGCAGGAAATCGGCAGACCGCGTGATGTGCCACCATTGGACAGGATCGGCGTGGCCGGCATGAACCAATGGCGGGAAATATAGTCATAGATGCGCTGGGCATGACCCTGATCCGCACCGTAATAGGAGGCAACGCGCGCAAACAGGTCCTGATAATGCTCGCCGGGCAGCAGGTAACGATTGTCCAGCGTCGCCTTGCCAAAATCCGTCAGCAGGGCGTCGCGTGAACGATCCACCCGCACGGCGTGATGACCGGGAAGCTGGACGACATCGTCGAACATATCCGGCGTTTCGTCCCCTTCCCCAACAGCAGGCTCACCAACGGGATGGTCAACAGGCGGTAGCACGTCATGCGGTCGGTCGGCCGTGTGTGGCGTGTCCATCGTCACGTCATGAAGTGTCATTGCGCTCTGCTCCGGCGGTCTGTTTTTTCGAGTTGATGACCCTCCAATTCCACACTCGCCGTGGTCACTGCAAGCGAACTCTTCGCTTGCAAAATGGAAAGACCTGTGAATTTGGAGTCATCCATATCTAGGGGCAAAAATGATCCACACCCCTATATATTGGGGCAATCGCAGAAAACTGCCACGAGTTCCCGTTCATCCCCAAGCGGCTTTCCCACCGTGACATCACAACCACAGGGGCAGAGGATTTTAACCGCAACCTAAGACCGGCTCTTTACGTTGGAGAACCCGACCCCAACACGCGGAGAGCGTCTCATGACCATCAACAAGAAAGCTTCGGCTCATTGGAGCGGAACCATCAAGGAAGGCAAAGGCACCATCTCGACGCAGAGTGGCGCCCTTCAGGACCAGCCTTATGGTTTCAACACGCGATTCGAAGACAAGCCCGGCACGAACCCGGAAGAACTGCTGGGCGCGGCCCATGCGAGTTGCTTCACAATGGCGCTATCCCTGATCCTTGGGGACGCTGGCTTCACAGCAGACTCCCTCGATACGGAGTCGACAATTTCCCTGGATAAGGTGGGCGATGGGTTTGCCGTTACAAAGGCTCACCTGACACTTCGTGGCGTCGTTCCTAACGCGACTGAGGCTGATTTTCTCGATGCCGCTAACAAGGCGAAGATCGGGTGTCCGATGTCCAAGGTTCTCAATACTGAGATCACTCTGGACGCCAAGCTCGCCAGCTAAAGCCTGAAGGCTGGGATCAGTTATCCCAGCCACACTGCGCATGATTACGCAGCAAGTGGTCTGCCAGAACGCAGGCCATCATGGCTTCGGCCACAGGCACCGCACGGATGCCGATGCACGGATCGTGTCGTCCTTTGGTGCGAACCTCCACAAAATCCCCTGCACTATTGATACTGGGCACCGGCGTCAGGATCGAACTGGTTGGCTTGATGGCAAAGCGGGCCACGATTGGCTGACCTGTGGAAATGCCTCCCAGGATGCCACCGGCATGGTTCGATGCGAATTGTGGTCCTGGCGCGATCGGATCAGCATTCTGCTCACCGCGAAGGGCAGCCACAGCGAAACCGTCGCCAATCTCAACGCCCTTCACACCATTGATGCCCATAAGCGCGCCCGCGAGATCAGCATCGAGCTTCCCATAGACTGGCGCACCAAGCCCCGGTGGCAGACCTTCCGCAACAACCTCAACAGTCGCACCGATGGATGAGCCATCCTTGCGAATGGAGTCGAGCAGCTCTTCCCAAGGACCCACGCTTGCAGCGTCCGGGCACCAGAGAGGATTGCGCTCCACTTCGTCCCAATCCCAGCGGATCGGATCAATCGTTTGACCACCAATCCCTGTCAGAGCCGCGCGAATCTTTACGCCTTCTCCGACCAGAGTTTTTAGCAGCACACGGGCCACTGCCCCGGCCGCGACACGCATGGCCGTTTCACGAGCGGACGAGCGGCCACCACCACGGTAATCACGGATGCCGTATTTCAGATCGTAAGCAATATCGGCATGGCCCGGGCGATAGCGCTGGGCAATCTCACCATAGTCTTTCGACCGTTGATCGGTGTTTTCGATCATGAGCGAAATGGGAGTGCCGGTCGTTTGTCCTTCAAACACCCCCGACAGGATCCGGACCTGATCCGGTTCCCGGCGCTGAGTGGTAAAGCGGGACTGCCCCGGCCGACGGCGGTCAAGCCAGGGCTGGATGTCCGCTTCGGACAGCTTCAGGCGGGGTGGGCAGCCATCCACGACGCAGCCGATGGCTGGCCCATGGCTCTCACCCCAAGTGGTGACGCGAAAGAGTTGCCCGAAGCTGTTGTCTGACATGTCAGTCCCCGGAGCTGACTGCTGCGATGTCCGGAGCTGCCGGGTTCTTCATGCCAACTGTGTGGTAGCCGCAATCCACATGATGGATTTCGCCCGTCACGCCGCTGGAAAGATCGGAGAGCAGGTACATGCCCGAACCGCCAACGTCCTTCAGGGTCACGTTACGCTCCATTGGGGCGTTGAGCTGGTTCCAGCGCAGGATGTAGCGGAAGTCACTGATGCCATTGGCAGCCAGCGTCATGATCGGGCCTGCGGAGATACCGTTCACGCGGATATCGTCACGGCCAAGATCAGCGGCCATATAACGCACGGAAGCTTCAAGAGCGGCCTTGGCCACGCCCATGACGTTGTAATGCGGCATGACGCGCTCGGCACCCAGATAGGTCATGCTCAGGAACGAACCGCCAGCATTCATCATGGCAGACGCGCGACGGGCGACAGACACGAAGGAATAGCAGGAGATGTCCATGGCCTGCAGGAAGGCGTCACGCGGCGTATCGATGTAACGGCCACGCAGGTACTGCTTGTCGGCAAAAGCGATGGCGTGAAGCACGAAGTCGATCTTGCCCCACTTCTTTTCGATCTCGTCGAAGGTCGCATCGATTGCGGCATCATCGCTGACGTCACAAGGTAGAACCAGATCAGAGCCAACGCTTTCCGCCAGCGGACGAACGCGCTTGCCAAGAGCCTCACCCTGATAGGTGAAAGCCAGTTCGGCACCCTGTGCAGCACAGGCGCTGGCAATCGCCCAGGCGATGGAGTGCTTGTTCGCGACGCCCATGATGACACCGCGCTTGCCCTTCATGAGGGTGCCGGTCACGGGAGCCGGGATGTTGTCTTCTGTTTCAGACATTGTGGTTTCCTGAATCGCGTTGGCGTATTAGCGTGGTGGTCGCACAAGAGATGCCAGCAAACAAGAGTAACACGACACTCAATGCCTCTTTGGCGGCGGTTTCCAGCCGTAGTGTGGATTTCAGGCCCATGAGGCAGGTCAAGGCAATGGCCCGTCTTTCCTGTATGGAAGAACCCTGACGACACAATTCGGAATCATAAGCCATCCGCACCTGTTCCTGCCATCTCGCGGAACAGCTATGATTTTCTCTCGACCGTCCGAGACCGTCCCCGCTGTTTCAGGAGACTATCATGTCCACTCAGCCTCTCATTGACCTGACCGCCAATCCTTTTGCCCTGTTCACAGCCTGGATGTCAGACGCAGAAGCGTCGGAACCCAATGATCCTAATGCGATGGCCGTGGCGACTTCGACCCCAGACGGTCGCCCCTCTGTGCGAATGCTTCTGCTCAAAGGCGCGGATGAACGGGGGTTTGTCTTTTATACAAATGTGGATAGCCGCAAAGGCGGTGATCTGCTGGCCAACCCACATGTCGCCCTGCTGTTCCACTGGAAGTCCCTGCGTCGGCAGATCCGGATTGAAGGACCGGTTACCCAGGTCAGTGACGAGGAAGCGGATGCCTATTTTGCCAGCCGTTCGCCCATGTCCCGCCTTGGGGCAATCGCCTCTGACCAGTCCCGTCCACTGGATGACCGGAGCACCTTTGAAGAGCGCCTGAAAGCCGCAGAAGAAAAATATGGCGACGGTCCGATCCCGCGCCCGAACAACTGGACCGGTTTCCGCGTTGCGCCGGACGCCATCGAGTTCTGGCAGGATCGACCCTTCCGTCTCCATGACCGTGCATTATGGACTCGTGATGGATCCGGATGGAACGTCACGCGTCTTTATCCGTAAAGATATAGAACACCCTTTTCCGCAGGTGGGGAGCCTCACACTATGCTTATCGAAATCAAGAACATCCTTCTCCCCCTCACCGGGGCGGACGACCTGGATTCCGTCATGTCGGTCGCCCTGGATTTTGCCCGTCGTTTCAACGCGCATCTTTCCGCTGTCGTCGTAGGCTCTGATCCGACGGAAGTCGCAACATTGGCCGGCGAAGGCATTTCCGCTGGCATGGTGACGGAAATGATTGATGCGGCGGCTACGGAAGCCCATCGCCGCGCTATCCGCATCCGACACAGCTTCGATACCTTCGTGCATCAGAACGGTATCCGCCGCGTTGAGGCTTCCAAAATCGGCATGACGCTCGGCGAAGGTGTCAGCGCCAGCCTCGAAGTGCTGGATGGAACGGAACATGACGCCCTGACCTGGCGCTCGCGTCTGGCGGATATGACGCTCGTACCAAATCTGATTTCCGCCACGGACCCACGCGCCTCCGAAACGCTGCATGCCATTCTTTTTGACAGTGGCCGCCCACTCGTCATTGCACCGCCAATCGTTCCCAAGACCGTTGGGCGCCGCATTGCCATTGCCTGGAACGGCACGCCCGAGGCATCCCTCGCCCTTCGTTGCATCCTTCCATGGGCCCACACGGCAGAAGCGGTGCAGGTTCTGACCTGTCAGGAATATCAGCGTCGTGGCCCAACGGGTGATGATGTTGTCCGCTATCTGCGGATGCACGGGATTTCCGCCACAACACAGGCCTGCGATCCCATCAGCAGGGACGTTGGAGCCGGTCTGCTCAAAGGGGCTGAGAACTTTGGCGCGGACATGCTCAGCATGGGCGCTTATTCCCATTCCCGCCTGCGTCAGATGATTCTCGGGGGTGTGACCCGTCATATTCTCGAAAACATGAAACTCACTGTTCTCATGAGCCGCTAACTGCGAATCATGCGTCTTTTTCCGGAGTTCTGCGTTGGAACCGTCATCTGACGTTCCACACAGACTTCCGGAAGGATGCTTCATGCTTTCCCGATTTGCCGTCCCGCTCTTCTGCCTTGCCGCTTTTGCAACTGCGCCAGCACAAGCCATGGACACCGGCCTTTCAACCGATATTTCCTCTTTCACACTTCAGGAACCAGCCGGTCGCCTGAGCCTGCATCTTGTCCCTTCCACGACGCTGGCTTCCGGCTACGGCAGTTCTTTCTTTGCCCGCAATCCGCAGACTGGCAGCGTCACTATTCAAACTGACGGTCTTCAACCACCTGTTCGGGGCAAAATTGCCCCTGAGACGCTCCTCCGCGAAAATTCTGCCTGGTACTTCCAGCAGACATCCTCCGACATGCAAGCGTCCCTGCACATCGACCGTTTTCCGGAAAATGGTCACATCACGATTGGCAGACTCACCTCTCAGAATGGGGCTGTCGCCGAATTACGGGTGGAAGGCGACAGGGTTTTAGCCATCGTGAACAACGGGACGTCCACTCAAAATGTGGTCGTCGGAACCGTTTATCCGCAGCAGGCCGTCCGCTACGCCATACACACGACGCCCAATGGCCTGCTCGTGATCTCCGTCAACGGAACGGTAAATCATTTCTCACTGCCTTCTGCTGCAACGACGCATGCGTTGTGGTTTGAAGCCGTTGCTGGCGAGCAGGGTTTCCATCGGCCCAGCCACTCGGATGCAGCACGTGTGACCTTTACTGGGCTACAGGTTCACCATCAGGCTGCCTGAGGTTCTGTCACAGAGTTTTGCGAGCCAGGCCGGACCATGCTACCCGACTGACCATGATATCGCCCGCGCGCATGATCCGTATCTGGCTGGGGGCCAGCCTGCGTTCCACACGCTGGCAGGTGAACGGTTCACGAGACTCCCGGGACCTTCTGCAACAGCCGGATCAGGGAACGGTAGTCGCTTTCTGGCACCGCTCCCTCACCTTGGCTCCGGCTCTCTGGTTCTGGGCAACTGCGCACGAACCTCGCCTGAAACTCAGGGTCCTCATCTCCCGCAATGCTGATGGCCTTCTTATTGCCGATGCCGTTCGTCCCTGGGGCATTATCGGCATCCACGGATCGTCCTCCAGCAAAGGCAAGGATAAAGGCGGCGCGGCCGTTATGCGTACCGCTCTTCGGGAGCTTAAGAACGGTGCATTCGTCGCCATTACGCCCGATGGACCGCGTGGCCCAGCCGAAGAAGTCCAGCCCGGCGCCTTAGCGCTCTCCCGTCTGGCAAACTGCGCTGTCGTGCCCATGGGACTGGCCTGTAATGGCATTCGTCTTCCTTCGTGGGATAGAATGCTGTTCCCATTGCCTTTTGGCAGAGGATCAATGGTCACGGGAGCGCCACTTTTTCAGCCGGATGCGGAAACCCTGCGAAATGCGCTCGATGTTGTTTCGCAACAGGCCGAAGATAATGTCCGGAAACAAAATTTGTCCCTGATGGATCGTGTCTGGGGAGCAGTCGGGACCTTGTTGGCTCCATCCCTCACAATCATGCTGCGTATCCGCGTACACCGGGGGCGTGAACTGCCAAATCGGCTCCGCGAACGTATGGGGCTGGGCGGTGGCGTAAGGCCAAACGGCTTACTATTGTGGATTCATGCCGCCAGTGTGGGAGAAACACTGTGCGCTCGCCCTTTGATGGACGACCTTCTGGATCGACAGCCTGATCTGAAGATCCTTTTCACGACGGCAACCGTCACGGGAGCGGAAATCATCGCCGCTCACCCGGAATTCGGAAAGCGAGTTCTGCATCGCTTCATACCGCATGACGTGCCTCGCTGGTTCAAACGCTTCCTCACGCGCTGGAAGCCGAATGGGGCCGTCTTTGTAGAAAGTGAACTCTGGCCGGGGATTATTACGGCCTGCTGTCGTCAGAACATTCCCACAATGGTGATCAATGGTCGGCTGTCTGACCGTTCTGCCCGACGTTGGGCCAAGGCTGGCAGTCTGACGCGCCGGATGTTTTCACGCCTGAGCTGGGTGGCAGCTCGTGGGCCAGAAGACGCTGCGCATTTTCGCAGTCTGGGCGCCAACCCGGTTTATGAAGATGGAGATCTCAAGCAGGATGCAGCTCCCCTGTCGTGTGACGAACAGGAACTGACGCGCTTGAAAGCTCTGATAAGCAATCGCCCGGTGTTTGTGGCAGCTTCCACTCACCCAGGCGAAGAAGAGCTGGTTCTGGAAGCCGCAGCAATTGCGCGACAGAAGAGTCCCGATCTCCTGACCATCCTTATTCCCCGTCATCCGTCCCGCGGAGAAGAACTCGCCCAGCGGTTTGGTTTGCCACGTCGATCCCAAGAACAAGACCCGAGCGCCGCAACACCCGTTTGGATCGCAGATACACTGGGAGAGCTGGGGCTGTTCTATCGTCTGGCCGACAGTTGCTTCATCGGAAACTCCCTGGCCGGCAAAGGCGGCGGACATAATCCATTTGAACCTTTACGTCTGGGGATCCCGACCGCGACTGGGCCGTTAATGGAGAACTGGCGTGAGGCCATGATTCTGCTTCAGGATTATCTTCACATCGTCAGTGATGTCGCTACTCTGGCGGAGTGGATGGACGCACCACACTCCACAGCCTCGACGGCGGGGCTTCAGCGCTCCGTGGTGTCAAGGCTGAGCCCTCGCATTCTGGAGACACTTGGATGATGAAGCTGCAGGCTCCGCGATTCTGGTCCGCTCCCCGGATAGGACCTGCCGCGTTCCTGCTGCGTCCGTTCGGAACCATCGCGACTCGTCTGACGCGCCGTCGGCTGAAAAAAAGCGGGTTTCAGGCCCCTGTTTCCGTGCTGTGCTGTGGCAACATCACGGTCGGCGGGACAGGGAAGACACCCCTGACCCTCGACCTGGTCCAGCGCCTCACCGAGCGTGGACATCATCCTCACATTCTTAGCCGCGGCCATGGCGGGCGCGAACGGGGGCCTTTGGAAGTCAATCCGGGCCGCGCCAGCGCGCGGGATGTCGGCGACGAACCTTTGCTGCTCGCGCGGGCTGCACCGACATGGATCGGGTCCGACCGTGGGCAAACCGCGCGTCTGGCAGTTGGCCAAGGTGCAGACTGCATCGTCATGGATGATGGCTTCCAGAATCCCAGCCTGCACAAGGACGTCTCTATTCTTGTTGTGGATGGGTCCGTGGGATTCGGGAATGCGCAGGTCATGCCAGCGGGGCCGCTGCGAGAACCAATTATGGATGCTCTGAAACGGGCACAGGTCGTGGTCGTGATTGGTGACGACCGTCACAATCTCCTGCTGACCCTTCCACCTTTTCTGTTCAAGGCACAGGCCCGGCTTGTTCCGGGGCCGGAAATCCGGAGTCTTCAGGGCCGTCGCGTGGTTGCCTTTGCCGGGATCGGTCGGCCCGAAAAATTCTTTTCCATGTTGCAGGATGCCGGCGTAACCCCTGTACGGTCCCTGCCCTTTCCAGACCATCATTCCTATTCGAACAACGATATTCAGCGCCTTGAAACGCTGCGCCGGGAGTCCGGCACAACTCTCGTGACCACAGCCAAGGATGCGGTCAAACTTCCTCCTGCCTTTCGGGCGCAGGTCACGGTCGTCAATGTCGAGCTCCTCTGGGCAGACCCCAAGGCGCCGGACCATATTCTGGATCTGCTTTTTCCCCTGTCATGACCTCTCTTTCATATCGGGCAGAAGCCCTGATCGTGCGCATCCTGCTGGGCGGGCTCCGCATTCTGCCACCTTCCGTGGCCTCTACTCTCGGCGGGTCGGTAGCGCGAACGCTCGGGCCGCTTTTGCCAGTTTCCAAGGTAGCGAGCCGAAATCTGCAGATGGCTATGCCGCAGATGACCCGCGAGGAGCGACGCAAAACCGTTCGGGACTGCTGGGAAAATCTGGGGCGGACCGTTTCGGAGTTTCCGCATGTTGGACAACTGAAACAGAACACGCCTTCTGGCCCAGGATGGCAGGTTGAAGGTGCGGAACACCTCGAAGAGGCCAGAGCTACGGGACGGCCGATCATTTTCTTTTCCGGTCATATTGGGAACTGGGAGCTCATGCCGCCTGTCGTGGCCCGCTTTGGCATGCCCTTCGCGTCCTTCTACCGCGCGGCGAGCAATCCCACTGTGGATTCCATCATCCATGCCCTGCGCCGGGAAGCCATGGGAGCCGAGGTTCCGATGTTTCCGAAAGGTTCCAAAGGAGCACGTGCAGCCCTCAGGCATCTTTCGAAAGGTGGCCATCTCGGCGTCCTGGGCGATCAGAAAATGAACGATGGCATCGAGGCCCAGCTATTCGGTCGCCCCGCGATGACGGCTTCGGCCACGGCTGTGTTTGCACTGAGACATAACGCTCTGATCGTGACGGGTCACGTACGGCGCGACGGCCCGGCGAGACTCGTGCTTGTTGTGGACGAACCGATCGACTTCCAGCCGACGGAGGATCGTCAGGCCGACATTCTAGCTCTTACCCAGCGACTCAACGACCGCCTTCAGGAATGGATCGAGCAACGGCCCGGTTCGTGGCTCTGGCTTCATCGCCGCTGGAGCAAGGATCTGTATCGGAATATGACAACAACATGTTGAGCTATGCGTTTTTCGCATGGCAGATTTGCCACAGTGGAGAAAGTTTATGTCGCCAGACGGGGTTTTGGCGTCATTTAAGATTGTGAAAGGCCCCGTTAGGATTTTAGCCTACCCTCATCGCAATCACCGGGCTCTTCCGCCCCGCTTTGATGAGGACTTACCTGATGGCGCAGGCAACTCCCCTTCTTGACCTTCCCCCCGTTTCCATGGGGGGTAATGTCATTACCCTGAGACAGGGTGTGCTTCCTCGC
>Ga0157363_1007877_pt1 | contig 10106 bp, 11 predicted proteins | sample AttsexASBM1_FD_111477 | JGI IMG/M metagenome (GOLD analysis project Ga0157363, IMG submission 111477) | Fungus gardens microbial communities from leaf cutter ant in Ribeirão Preto, State of São Paulo, Brazil - Atta sexdens ASBM1 | ecosystem: Host-associated > Fungi > Mycelium > Unclassified ...
CTATTAAGCCCTTCGCCTCGTCCCATTCGTCTAGAGGCCTAGGACACTGCCCTCTCACGGCGGCAACAGGGGTTCGAATCCCCTATGGGACACCAATACAGGCGAAAATACCTATATAAAACAAAGCGTTATATGGGGCGCAGTATTCTCCGCCCCTCTTAACGCCCGCCTTTGAAACTACGCTCGGTAGAGACCATGATGCGCCTCTGCGAAGGGCAAAAGAGAGTTCCTCTTTTCAACGTGGGCGTATTAGAAATTATGTGCAATGAGCACCGAATCTAACCTATCTCCGCAAGAGCTGTTTGATTGGGCTGGTTTAGCAGGCCATGGCCCTTTTCCTTGGCGAGAAGCAATTAAGGAAAAGACCTCGGGTATCTACATCATTACAGCCAGCCACAAAGACGAGGAATCAGAGATCGTCTATATCGGGCGAGCAAAGCAGTTAAATAAGAGGCTCAGGCAATTCTTCCGGCACATACCGGGCAACCGAGGACCACACAAGGGTGGGGAGACAATAATCAATCTCCTAGAAACCGGGCAAGAATTACAGATATATTACGCGTTCTGCGATAAACACATTGAATGCGAGCGGGTAATTATAAATAAATTTGAAGAAATTTGTGGGATATTGCCGCATGGAAACAAGAAAAGAGGGGATTTATTGTCTATTCAGACAGAAATATGAATTAGTCGCAGGGCGCTGTCCGCGCTATAAAGGGCTAACGACTGCTTTCTCCAGTCGGGCTTTTTCTGAATCGCCGCCGATACCCCTCCGCAGTCCCCACGGCGGAGGGGTTTCTTATTTCAGGACCGAGCCACGCCAACCGGGGCGATGAGATCAGAATAACGCTGGCGAGCTTTCTCCTGCATTGCATTAGTCTTGGCTATCCCTTCCCCATTCAGTTCACGGTAGCCCGAAGGCGTCAGGGAATTCAGATGCTCGGTGATAGTATTCCATGAATACCGGCTATGCCCGGTGGCACCGAGAGCAAGAACCTCCCGCATCGCCTCGATATAGTCGGCCCACACAGCTTGAGCCCGATCCCAGACCTCCGCCTGTTCGGCTGCAAGGATGGCTCCAGCTTCCTGGCGGATAGCCTCTTCGGCCTCGTCAATCGCCGCCTGAGTAACGGCTCTTTCCCCGGCAAGTGCTTCCTGCCGACGCAGTGCTGCCGGGAGAACTTCATCAATCTCCCGCAAGCGCTCATACTTCTTCGACACCTCGGCCGGGAGATAGACGGTGGTTTTCCCGGTCTCCATCGCATCAAGACGGATGTTATTGACCTGCTCCTGCACGTCGGAAAGGGCGTCTTTTTCGGCCCGGAGCATCGAGACAACCTTGGCAGCCTTGACCTGCTTAGCTGCAACTTCATCAAGAGCCTTGAGGACATCCCGGTGCCGATTTTTAGCTACGGCTAGATTGATTTCTGAGATGTTCATCATTTGTTCCAGTATTCTTTATTACGTCTGATCATTTCCTGAAGTCTGTGGACATCAGCCTCTTCCTTGCGGCGAATAGCTTCCTTCAGGGCGTCATCTTCATCCGAGTAGTTCCGGACGGGAGTGCTGATCTCTTCGGCCCGATCTTGCTGCTTTTTCAGAACCAAGCCCGTGACCTTGTTTCCCATAACTGGCGGTAGGCCGTCTTTGGGACTGTTCAGCGCGGCTTCAGTCGAAGCGTCATGCGTCCGAAGCAATGCGCCGGGGATTGGCTTGTCCTTGGTACGAGCACGAGACCGGGAGGCTGGTAGTGCAAAGTGCCTACCGCCCAAGCGTGAGGGCTTAAAGGGCATGGTTACTCCTTGATCCGTTTGTGACACTGGCGGCATAGAGCAGATCCAATGCCTCAGTGATGGCTGCTATAGTCTCATCATCATAGTTGACTTCATCGAGGGCGCTTTGCGCGGCTTCAAGATGATATTTTGCCAGCTCAATATGTGATTCTTTCCCGGTCAAACCGGAAATTTCACCTCGACACTGGCGCTCGTAATCATCCCCGGGGATGCTCATTAGAAATACTCCAATACTGATTTGCGGGTTGCTTCCAATTCCGCAAGGTTACGTCGAACAGCATTCTGCCACGCGATGTATTGATTATTGTCGAGTTGACCGAACTCATCATCCATGAGAATTCGATTGTCGAGATAGTAAAGTCGGGTAAGCATCATGGCCGTCCGCTCAACCAGAAGCAGCTGGGACGGCTGGAGCGTCTCTCCGAAATCCTGCTTAAGCATCTTCATGTATTTGCGATATCGACGAGCCGGGGCACTACGACCATCAGCGATAAGTCTTTCATCGCTTTTGGTGTATGGACCCAACTTTTTTACACTCATGAAAGGGCCTCCACTATAATCGCCCCATAACACGATGGTAACAGGGGCCTAACCCCTATCTAATTAGCGTGTATTATTTAGAAAGTAATCGAAAGAGGCTTTCATATTATTCCATCTGATAAATATTATTTTTCAGATACACCAAAGCCCATGTCTATGGGTTTGGAGCCCACTGTAAAGACCAATACCACCGAAACTGTTGTTATTTGACAGTGATTTGCTGATACCCGGTTGGTATAGCCCTTCTTCGAACCCCTCTTCGTATCGTACGCTCGGGATAGGATGAGATCACCGGTGTGAGTATAAGTATGAACGAGAAATAGATAATGGTTACTTACCTACTTTAGTTCGCATCAGCGCAGGAGGATGCCAGAGGACCACTGGACTCCCACAGGCGTTTCCGAGGGGTTTTAATCGGCCCCGCTCCGCAACCGAGCCAGCGGCCTGCTGCGACGGTCTTGACCCCTATCCTCGAAGATGCTCGCCTTCGCCAACAGAAAGGCGAAGTAATGCGCGACCAGAGTGCCAAAAATATATGCCGGGAAGTTTATGCGGCAACGAACGATTACTACCGTCAGTTTGGAGAAGGCCTCGGTGAACATGCCCTTGGTTTCCGCATTCTGTACGGCCCACCAATAGTCGATGCGCCATTTCTATTTCTTGGGTATCAGCCGGGAGGGCGAGCCGTTGATTGCGCCGAACATCATGAAACATGGCCGGAGACCTGCGACTACGCGACAGAGGAATGGCCGCTCGCCAGACAAGTGAGAACGATATGGGGACAGGAAGTAGTTGCCCAATGCACTGGGTTGAATGCGATCTTCTTCCGCGCACCGAGCGTCGCAGCATGGAACCGGATAACGAAATCTCTGCGTGAAAATCTTGAGATCTTCAGTCGAGACAACGCGGAGCGCATCGTGCGAGCACTTCGACCGGAGTGCCTGATTGTTATAGGGCTGGGAACGTTTTCTTGGCTGTCTCAAGGTGAGCCGTCGCTACACGGTGAGAAAGGTCGAGTACTTGCCCGGCGCGGCACCCTATGGGGCTGCGAAGCAATAGGAACGGTTCATCTTAGTGGTTCACGGATAAGCCGGGGGGACCGGGAGCGGCTAAGGGCATACTTCGCAGCGCTACAGGCCACCCCGAGGGCAGAGCAGACGCAGGAAGGATGCATCCCGTAAGGCGCTACCTTTTACCGAGCCAGAGGGCGGGAGGAGTCCTGCGGGGCTCCACCGGGCTTCCGGAGACGAATGGTCTTCGCGGCACGAGCCATGGCCCTGTTCTCTTCTTCAGTTGGGATGGGGCCGGGGTAGCGATACGGGTGGGGAACTGTTTCGGCCAGAAAGTCCCGGATCGCCGAAAAGAAGGTAACACCCCGTGTCGTCGTCTCACCGATGGATTTCCCGAGCAAGCGATAATAGATCGGGATTGCCTTCATGAGATCCTCTTCTGCGCCATCGGGATTATTGATCCACACCTCCGGGTTCTCAAACACATAACCGGCATTATCCAAGATCACCAATTCTTTGGCTGTGAAGTCATATCGGTCTTCGTATTCAGTTTTTACCCACGGCATCTCATGCTCTCCTCTTTCCGTGAGTTATTTTACTATTACAATTACAACAACAAAATGGATTACGTCGGACCGCAGATAGTTCGCCGGGTCAGTTTCCGTCTTGGCAGGGCCAATAACAGGGTCAGACCGGGGGAGATACCGGGGGAAGGTTCTAGAGCGCCATCTTTAGACGGTTAGTTTACCGCCGATTCCCCCGATCGTACTATATATTTACGGGGGAACCGGCGGTAATTGCCTTCAGATTGGGCTCGATCCAAGCACCTTCCGGAACTCTGCCTGCTCTTCCTCCGGTATATTCATCTGGATCAGAAGATCATCGACCAGCCATTCCGGTGCTCCCAGCAGATGTGCGTCCCACCGGATACCCACCCGCCGCCGATAGGCCGCATCCACCCAGTCCCCACCGGTAATAGAATACCCTATGGTGGTCATGGGGTTTCCTTCCCGCACCCGTTCGATATCCAACCCCATATTCCGGAACAGGGCCTTGACTAGCCCCGCGTCCGTATCCGCAGAGCCGTGGCCCCCCGGGATCATCCCCAACGCCATGAGCAAGCCTTTCTCCGCACGTATTCTCGCGGCAAGCTCGGCCACATCTTCCAGAGACAAGGGTGGCCAATCGAAGGCATCATAAATCTTCTCACTCTGCCATTCGAGTATTCGCCACCAGTCCATGTCCCCAAATACACGACCATATGCTTCTCGTATCGGCTCCCAGAGAACCCACCGCGACAAACCCGGTGCTCCGTTCCTCTCTTCTCTCGTCTTATGCCCCAAGGCCGTCCACAAATAATCCAATCTTGTGACCAGATTTTTCTCGACACACAACCTAACGGTTTCCGGGGTCAATTCACGGGTATTCATCCTTACACGGAGCCAATAGGCATCTAGAGAGGCTGTCTCTTCCTCTCCTCTACTGCCAGTATTTTTAATGCTATCAGCCTTGATTTCGTCTATCTCCTCCGCAGCGACAATCCGTTCGATTTTCTCTTCCCGGAGTTCTTTCCGCAAAGCCCGAATGGCCTTGGCCATCTCTTCTTCGGGTTCCGCAGTTTTCACTTCCACAGCGAAGCCCGCCGCTTCTATCCGCCGCAACAAAAAGCCTACGAAGTTTCGCCTTCCAAGCATCTGCCGCCGTTGTGTGGACAGACACCGCCTGTCAAAGTCATCCAGTTCCGCCCCTTCGACCTGCGCCCACCGGTCGAGATAGAATTCAAGTGTATTAGGTTCTGCAACCCCGTTATTTGGGTCGATGAACAGGACGAAATTATCAAGATATCGGACACGACCCAACATCTGGTAAGCTGATCGGGCAGTAATAGTCTTACCGCTTCCAATAAACACACCCCGCGTGAAGTGCGGATGTCCGCTGTGCTCCACAGAAACCCCGGAATCAATGACCGGCGAGTGGACCACTACATCATAGTTCCGGCTTTCGGCTTCTACATTTTCCAGGAACGCCTTTTGCGGCTTCGACAGCTTATTCTTCTGCCACACACCCATAACATTGACGCCTTCGTCAGTAAGTTTCCGGGTCAACGTCTCGGCGTCGGCAGCGCTCTCACAAGAGACCCATATCTTCTCCTTCGCCCGAGCCATAGCCAAAATCCATGTAAACGGCACCGCCTGTCTGCGGTCCGCAAATACAACTTCCGCCCGTCGCCCGCCTCGACTCGGTTTCTCCACCCGATATAGATTCACGCCCCCCCGGACTTCTTTTAGCCATGCGACCAGAGCGTCGTTAGCCTCGGCGTCGAGGACCAACACCGTGTTCGCTCTCCGCACCAAGTCTACCCAAGCCTCGAAGATGCCCTCCAATGTTCCGACAGTGGCTTTCATGGAGTTTGTCGTTATGAAGTCGTAGAATTGAGCGCCTTCTTCTATGATGAGGCAGTCCACCTCCTCGCGGATGGTCTCAAATTTAGGCAGAACAATCGACGGTGCGCACACGGCCAATTGCGCAGCCTCCCCGGAACGTCCGCTTTTGTAGCTGACCACCCCGCGCTTTTCAGCAAACTCTCGTGCCAAGACCTCCCGGTGAAACCCGGCGATCAGCTTCCGGCCCGTTGCCACCAGCGCCCCGGCAATCACCTTTGTCTTTCCCGAACCCAGCGGCGCACGAACCACATGCACACCCTTGGGCGAGCCTTCGATAAGGGCCAGAGCCTCCTCCGCACTCCCCACCCGATACTCGTGGGCAACGGGCAACGTCACGTCGCTATCGGTCCGATTGAGATCCGTTTGCCGCGCTATGCTTCGCTCTATGAGCCGTTGTGCGGCATGGTTTCCGGAAAGCCCCGCGATCTCCAATATCTTTTCGACCGGGACATAGGGTGCAAGCAGCTTCAGCCGATGGAGTTTTGACCATCTGTCTGTGTCTTCGGGATCAGTTTGCCGTGGTTCTTGTGCTCCTTCGGCAAGGCGACGGACGAGGCGGCGGGACTGATCCTCCTGCCCCCTTGGACTGTCGGGGTCATCAACCCGGGACAAGACAGCTTCACGTAAAATATCCAGAGCCGTGCCGTGGTTGATCTCTCCCCCACCTACAAACTGCCCGACGATGAAAGAAACCCGGTTGTTGGTGTTATCGCGGGTGCCGGAGACGGCCATACGTATCTGCTCGACTGCCCAAGCCAGAACACGAGCACCACCAGCGGTTTTTCCGCTAGCATCGACCTCGGCCTTCTCCTTGTCGGTCAGCGCTCGCGGGGGAGTGTTACCTACCTCCCGGTAGGTAGGTAGCAAGACCTCCAATGCCTCTAGGCGAGTGAACTCTTCGGGTGTGATCAGCCCCTTCTCAGCCGTTTTAAGAAACTGATCGAGAGACATCCCCCTGCCGTCCGGCCGGAGAGCATAGCGCGTCCCCTTGTCGGCATCGAAGTATGGCATATTGAGCCAGTTGCCGAGTTGGTCGCCATCTACTTTCGACTGCTTGGGGAATATCTCCGTATTGGCAGGCCAGCCCAAATCGACGACCACACCGGTCAGCTTGCCCCTTACTATTGCGGCATCAATGGGTTCGCTGAAGAAGAAGAGAATATGAACCCCGCCCGACTTCGACCGGCAGACGATACCGGGCAACCCTCTCTCCGCCAGCGCCTTGACGATATCCGTGTGGGTGAGGTCATATTTGTCGTAGTCGATTGCAGCCCAGTGACAGGTGCCATCTGGCAGAACGGGAACGACGCCCACCCCGGTTCTACCTGCGAGATGCTCGACCCATAGGTCGGGGGTTGGTGGGTGACCACGGTGAGTGCGGGCGGTGCCCTTGGTCTTCCGCGAACCCGGTTCTTGAACTGCATCCGGGATAAAGGTGCCGTGGGAATTCGGATTACCCGCGAACAGACGGAACATCCGTTCCGCATCGCTAAGGCTTGGCTTGTGTTCTTGGGCTGTGTCGGGTATATTCATTAACGTTCTCGTTAGGTATTCGAAGCCCCTCTTGTTGTCGCAGGAGGGGTTTCATTTTATATACTTTAGCGTAGCGGTGTCGGTTTTGTGCGACTATTTCATTCTTACTTGACCATCCGACGCGCAATTCGGGTGCCGGTGGCGTCAACCTGATCCCGCCGTGACTCAAAATAAGCCTCAACCTCGGCAATCTTAATCCGCCTCGCCCGACCAATTTTGCTTGAACCAAATGCCCCGGCATTCAGCAACCGGTGCACCGTGGCCTCGCTGATAGAGAAAGCGGCCATGATGCCGGGAATAGAAGCATAGACAGGCTTCTCGGTCTGTTCGATCATATCATATCTCCATTTGAATTATCGCTCTACAGCTACTATAATTCGAACGGATAGTGATACGCTATTCATTTTTATTTATCTTTACATGATCAATTACTTTGCACGGTCACCAAATGACCGAGCAAAGCAGATAAGCCCGCAGCAGACCGCTGGCGTCGTCGGGGCGAAAGCCGAGGGATTTATACCCCAGCCCAGCCAGAAAGACGCCAGTAGGCTGGAAAACGGTCCGTAAGAGCGTTCACGGGGCAGTGCAACAATCCCTCACACACCTCGACTGAGGGCAGGATCCCGGTTAAACGATTATCATTGTGCAGACCTGGGATTTGATAGGCAGTGATTCAGCAGATAGCACTATACATTATCCTTGCGTGCTTAGTTATATGCCCGACAATTCTTGTGGCGCGTCACAAAAATAACGCGGGCGCTACAGTTGTAGCGTCAGCTTTAGGGCTTGCTGCAGTATTGCTTTTCGTCCCACAAATTCAGTCATTAAGTTTTGGCCCTTTGAAGGCGGAAATGCAGAAAAAAATAACTGAGGCGCAAGATACCATAGAGGACATGAAAATATTGGCAGGTAGCTTAGCGCAAGTCTCTGTATTAAGCGTTGTTGATCAGGGTGATTTAGGTGGACCACGCTATCAAACTCTTTACGCCATCCGAGAAAAACTCCTGCGACAAATGACAAACTTGAAATTAGATAAAGATAAAATTAATAGTATATTGCACCCCCTTGATAGCCGCATTGAATTAGCATTTGGAATAACCATAGAAGATTCGATTGGCTCCAATCCGAAGAATATGCAGGATCAGGCACCCTTTTTGGCATGCGCAAAACTTCTCAAAAACGAGGAATCTAACGAAAAAGTCCAGATTTGCTTAGAAAAGGTATCTTCTCTTCCTCCTGAACTTGATCATATATTTTTAGATTTGAAAGATTTCGTTCAAACATCACATATAAAAAGATTGGATAACGAAGCTGATCTTTAATTATGCGCAGTCCTCTTACTCCATCTCTCCCAGTCATCCATCATTTGCCGGCGCTTGGCAAAGAGGTCGCCTCGCCGGTAAGCTCTCTCGACACTTGACCCGACGGTATGGGCCAGAGCCATCTCTGCTACCTCGCGAGGGTAGTCCGTCTCCTCGGCGGCCCAATCCCGGAATGTGGACCGGAGGCCGTGTATCGTGACAGCCTTCGTCCCGGCCGCAATATGAAGAGCCTTGGAGACAGCAACATCGGACAGTGGCTTACCGGCTTTCTGCCCCGGAAAGATGAGATCGCCTCGTCTTGTATCTCGAAGGGGTAAGGCTTCCCGGAGAATTACCATTGCCGAGTTACAGAGCGGCACCCGGTGCTCCTTCCCAGCTTTCATCCGCTCTTTTGGGATGGTCCAGACCCTCCCTTCGAGGTCGATTTCCGACCAGACAGCGCCCCGTGCCTCTCCGGACCGTGCCGCCGTCAAGCAGACGAAGCGAGCAACCTTGGCCGCTACCCCCTCTGACTGGGCCAAAGCTGCCATGACCCGTGGCACGTCTCCCCGGTCGAGTGCGGCGAAATGTCCCGCCTGTGTCACTTTTCCGGGGGCCGGGAGGATGTTGGATAAGTGGCCGCGCCAACGGGCCGGGTTCTCCCCCTCACGCCAACCGTGGCTCCGTGCGTAGTCGAGTACGCGCTCAATACGCCCCCGGACACCGTTTGCCGTCTCATTCTTCTCGGACCAGATCGGCCGGAGGATGGCAAGCACGTCTTCCGTGTCTATGGCGGAGACGATCTTCTCGCCAAGGGTAGGATAGGCATACCGGGTGAGCACGCTCCGCCAGATGGGGGCAGTCTTAGCGTTACGCCAGCCGGGGGTCTGCTCAGTAATGTATCGCTCAGCAGTCTCAGCAAAGGTTCTCCCGACCTCCCTGTTTCGGGCACGGGCATCTATCGGGTCGATACCTTCCCGGAGAAGCGCACGAGCATCCGCTGCCAACGTCCGAGCCATTACCAACGACACGTCGTAGGTGGGGCCGAAGCCCATCTCACGGCGCTTGCCCGTGGCCGGGGACTTGAAGCGAAAGGACCATGTCTTGGACCCGCCTCGTGCCACGGCCCATAAGTTGCCGCCGTCAGACAGAGCCCCTTCTTTCAGTGCCTCTACCTGTCGAGCCTTTAGCCGATGTGGTGCCACCTTCATTAGTCTATCTCGCCCATCTTCCCGCCCCTCTTAAAGTCGGCGTTCTCTGGATAGCTTGAGATAGGACTGGACGCCTAGAAAATAATTTTCTTCATGATTTCAAAGACTTTAAGACACCCAGAGAAAGGACTGGATAGGATGGTATGGCGCACCTATGGGACACCATCTAATTTGTCACAGTTTTCTGCGAATTTTAGATTCAGCTGAATAATCTCCTGACTTTCCATATGTTGGATTTTGAGCCAATCAGGAAAATATGGCTCCCTGCTGTCAG
>Ga0157363_1007879_pt1 | contig 10106 bp, 8 predicted proteins | sample AttsexASBM1_FD_111477 | JGI IMG/M metagenome (GOLD analysis project Ga0157363, IMG submission 111477) | Fungus gardens microbial communities from leaf cutter ant in Ribeirão Preto, State of São Paulo, Brazil - Atta sexdens ASBM1 | ecosystem: Host-associated > Fungi > Mycelium > Unclassified ...
AATTTCCCGTTTCTGTAATTTCCGCGCGAAAATTTCTCGAAAACACTTCTTCTGCCGAGAGAAAATGAAAAAGCACTCCCGATTACTTGTCCACGCGCGACATATTCCTGTAAATAAATAATTGACTGATGTTCTTTGATGCTCCGGCGAAAATCTCTGCCTCGGTCAAAACTGAGATCGCGATCGAGACGCACGTCCAACGATTTTAACTTTGGCTATTGCACGTGGTTTGGACGCTGAGTGACGTGTCGTTCGTTGCTTTACAACTTGCACCTGCTGCTTCGAGAATACATCGACTTCGGTCGACATGTGGCACGAATCGATCGGGGAAACGAACCGGCACGATTTCATCCTTCATTATGTTATATTCCTGCCTTGAAAAGGAATCTCCTAAAAGCGTTTTTACGCAACGAACATAAAAAACTCAATTCCGTTTTATTTTCTTTCATCTATCGAGATCATCGAAGTGATTGATCGAAGAATTGAGCGCCTTCTTATTTTTTTTTCTGATCAATGCATGACAAAAGTGGCAATGAATAACATTCTAATATGGAAAAAATGTTTTGCTAAAGTATCTAAAAATTTTATTGGATTCAAAAAGTTAATTAAGTAGTTAGATTTCAAAAGATTCAAATAAATTTTATTGGATTATCGAAAGAATTATGTAAAATACTCAAGCTGCTAAATGTCGCAATTTTTTGCAGCATTATCATGTTTGAATCTGTTACATAACTATATTGTTAATCCAATAAAATTATTTTTAGATCCGTATTTATCTGAATGTTTAGAGAGATTATTTCAGTAAAACTGTTCTTTCCGTATTCTTTATTTCCTAAAGGAATGAATCTTTCATACCAAAAAGTTTGACAGTAAGTGATATTCTAATACTGGCTTAACAAGTCCCTTTGATTTCGTAAAGTAGTTACCCTACATTATGACAATATCTTCTACTGCTACTCTATAAGCTTAAAAGGAATGTTCGTTTTACTGCATGACTCGACAAGAGGTATGCGTCTTCTGTGACGTACAAAGCGTGGAGAAAGTTTAATGCAAGTTTGAGTGACTTCGAGGATCTCAAAATTGATGATCGAATTCCCGAGGTGTTATAAGGAGATTCCTTCGAGACGAGGAATGTTCGAACGCGGTTTCGTAGGTGCCAATTAGTGTTCCGGAGACGTCGTCCTGTCTCGATGACGATGAGAACAACGACGACGTCATGCCGATTAGTGAGCGTTGTCCAGTGTCGCCTCTGGATGACAGTAGACTGAATACCTTGCTGGTAGAACAAGCGCTTCTAATTCGGCGGTAAGATGTCGTCTAATCATGTGCTTCGCCGGAGGTATACCCAAGGCGGTGGCCATAGTATCACCAGTAAATGACGGTTCCAATACAACCAGAGCACCATGCACACCGGAATCTGTGGAAGAGTTTTTGTGCTTGTTATAGATAGATGATACTGACAATTCGTGTGAATGTTACAGAGTTTAAAGGTGAAAGATCGTCAGTTTTTTTTTAGTTTTCATATTCTGTGTATTTTTATTTCGAAAAAAGAGATGTGCTATGCTGCAATCACGATATTTGTTAAAAAACTTAATAAAAACAAAAGGAATATGTACATAAAGAAAATATTTTTACGTTTCTATAACAAATTTATATATTACAATTTTGTTAACTGTAATCAATTATTATATATAATATATAACAGATTAGAGTTGGTCAAATTTTTTATTTTAAAGATACGTAATTGATTTCGCCGAAATACAATTCACCTTTCAAATTCTCGGCATATTCCGTGAGATCGATATTCCTCGCCCACCGAATGAACCTTTGATTCGTCCAGACCAAAGGATCTGTGTCGACCTGTTCACATTGATGTCTCCTGACAGCGAGAGCCTAACACAAAAGCATGACGTCATCTCTTTGATTTACCGCAATTATACATCGTTTAATTAATAAAGAACTTTAGAAGATTATATAATCATCCTTTATTTACAGGTCTCTGAATTCAGCAATATTTTATAACATTGTAATATTTTGACAAAAATTCACTTACCTGTCGATCGTAGTTTAGCATCCGCAGCAAGTGAATACCATGAACAATGCTAGCCTGGTGAAACTTCCTCGTGACTCCGAGCAGTTTCTCAAGCTCCTTCTTGCTCAGCTGGTCCAACATACGTGCGTCCACCATATTAGTAGCGAAACTCTCTGAATATTGGGCCAAGCCGAGATCTGGCAACCATTCGGAGCTCACCCAAGTATGACCTAACTGAGCGATACATGGATATCGTACATGACTTGGATGTCGATGTTCCTCGATGGCTAAACGCAGCTTTTTTCGATGAAGCGGATGAGTTACGCCTAAACCAGCCTCCAGTTCAGCGTCATTTAATTCAAGTAGAACCTAAAATTAGTATCGCATTAATAAAAACTTAACTCATCGACAAGATGATATTTTTAATCAGAAACGATTCTGTAAATTGTTATCAAAATATAAAAATTAAAAAGAAGACTTCGCATATGGTTACAAAATTAATTAACAGTACATCATTATATCGATGATTTCTTCAGACTATTATCCGGGTATTAAAAATTATGATTTTACAGCATTGATAGTTTGTATTTATATTTCAACAATTAATTGCAAAACTAGTATTTTAATAATTTGAAGAATAATCTGAAAAAAATATGATATTATCTAATTAGTTTCTGTCTCTGAATAAGATCAGTCATAATTAAATCAAATATAATAATAAAAAAATTTTTACAATCATATCAATAGGTTAAACTAGCTTAAAGCTCGCTAATGAAAGCAGGTGATAAATCCTTTACCTTGCCCGATTTGACATTTTCAGCACATCGTGGACCATACTGTGGCATCCCGAGAGCCACCTCTAACCAGGCTAAAACGGTCGGGGCTCTCCATCGCTCCATGGGCACAGAGGCTGCTTCTCGCAGTAAACGAAGTTTCTCGGCGTAACCCTCCTCGGTGAGCGGTGACCACGATCGATATGGATCAAAACCATCTGAGCCCTCGTTACCACCGCTGCCACCGCTAGAACTGTTTGCCGTTTTCCGATGTCGCGAACGGGCGAATACTCTGCCAAAAGGAAGAACACCGATCCATTCGCATTGATGCATGATATTTGACCACAGAAATACATTTTATCTTTTTTTATTTGTACGTCCTATTATTGATAATATAATTATTATTGATAATATAATTAAAAATATTGATATTATACTTATATGAAAAGAACGATTTTGTTGAAATATGTAAAACTTTAGTTAAATACAGAGGTCTGAAAATAATTTTGTTAATAATTATTTTGATAATCCAATAAAATTATTGTCTGATCTATATATCTATCTAAAGATCTTTTAGATCTACTCTCAGACTACAGCAAAATTATTCTTTACATAAAATGAGAAATTAGATTTCTCAATTAGATAAATCTAAATCTGTGTATTGTCTCATATTCGATGTGATAATGGAGGAGAGATTACAAGATCTCTGTGCAATATTCTACAGCTAAACAGCTATTCGACACCAACTATTATTAAGTAAAAACATGTCATGGATATAAGTTTCTCATCGACATCGGCTGTAATATTCAAGTGAATATGATAGAAAAATCGATACGCTTTTTTATATAGAAAAAAAGGATCATCTTACTTAGTAAGATCATTACTTCACATGATAGTCTCTTTTACAAGTTCATTTCTACACGGATGCGAAGATTCGCATCACTTCGGTAACCATTGTCGTAAAGTTGCAATTTCCCTTCTATCGTGTTATGAACTCATTTCGCTCGTTTGTACATTGTTACGATGTAAGACTTGCGTGGTAATCACACACTTCGCTGAAGTAATACTAAGAGTCATCACAAAGTACAAAAATGTCGACGAAGAGGGGAGTACATCGGTGTTATACTTATGTGCAAGCGCGTGAGATTGTAAAATCAATGCGAACAAGCCACCTGCACTTTATAAGACCATTCAACAGCGTGTGAATGAATTGCATAAACTGTACCGTTCATGAAGTGATTCTTGTCTTTCCAATGCTTTTTATTTATGTCGAAGCTATATTATTTGTGACCGTCCGTTTTATATTATATATGTTACGCATAAATTATTTGCCGCGACAAAATTCATATTCATGTATAAAATGTATCATTCATTACCCTGATGATAATTGTCAATAAATGTTTGTGCAAGAGATTAAATAATCAATACTTCACTCAATTAATGTGTAATTGATATGACTGAGGATAATATGAAGAGAAGAACAAAAATAATTGCATAAGAAATAATTGTCTCTTCGAAACTGAATTTATGGCAAATAATTTGCGATTCGTATTATGCAAAACGTTGAATGTAACGGAACGAGCTCCTTACCTTGAAATGGATCCCCATGTGCCGCCGCGAGTGGCGGATGATCGCGAATGAGCGGCAGGTGCAACGACAGGTGGTGGCTGCTTGTTCCTCCTCGGTTCGGATTCCAGTGGGCTGGATAGCTGCTCGACTGATCGCGATAGCGAGGAATTGTCCATAGACCTTGAAAATGCGTTCAACGGCGAGAGTGTGGGGCTGCAGTCCTTCGGTGTAGTCGCAGCTATAAATGGAAGAACATGCGTGTCGGTGTATCGTCGATTTCCGTAACGCTCTCGAGCAACTCGATATGAGAATAGGAAGAGCGATAGAAATAATTCAAAATGTAATGAAATATGAGATTGCGCAAAGGATGTGAAGCCCGATGTGTTAAATGGAAAACCGTCGATAAACAATGAGTTATTCAACGATTGCATGTCACGCAAATATTACTCAGGCACGAAACAATATTTTTGTCATGTTAAAACAAACGTATGACAAAGAAAGAACGTGAATGATAATTTGTTAATAATTGGACACGGCAGGATGTCACGGCAAGTCAAATCTGGCCATTGACAAATTATTAATTATTCATTCACGTTTCTTCGGATGTCGCTATTTTTTTTTATACTGCACATGAAAATAGCGTTTCATGTGTGGTTTTTTTTCGTCAAGCGTTATATCCTGTTCCATAACACAGCGAATGATAATCGATGCAAGTCACATAAAGAACACACAGCGCGTCGTGCAGCGATTCTGCTCGCGTGCAAAAAGTCCTTTTCGTGGGCATAGCTCGTTCTTGTCATCTCCATCAGGTTTACGGTATGTACATGCGCATGCATTCAGGCTACAGCAGCAGGCAGGACTTGTATCGAAGACATCCTTGAGAGCCTTCGGCATCAGTTAGGCTTTCGCGTACCGAGAAAAACGATGATTTATTCGATGAGCGCTCTCGATCCCTTTCGGCCACCATATTAAGACGCATGTTCACACACACACACACACACACACACACACACACACACACACACACACGCGCGCGCGCGCGCGCGCGCATATACACCAAGAGATAAATAACTACAGAGTGACCAGAATATGATAGCGACCGTGCCGTTCGTTTTTTCAGATTATCGTGATTTTAAAGAGCTTTAGAGATTCGCAAAGAAAAAATATCAATGGATTCTCGGCTATTTTACAAATATTTTAAGGCGACTCGTAATTATCTATAAGTTAAAAAATTATTATAATTGTAATCCTATGTATTTCGACGCGTTCGCGATCGGCCACTGGTTCAGCCACTCTTCGCTGATGAAAGAAAATCGATATTGGTCAGAGGAAAAGAGAAAAAGTCGCATACATTGAGAAGCAGCAGAGGCGCTTCGGATTACGATAGGACAAGGGTGGCAGGAGAGAGCGCTGAGTGACAAGGGAAGTGACGACGATCAGTGATTTATGTTCTTGGACACTTACATTGGTATATGTGGGGTGGTGCTACGGAGGATACCACGGAGATGCTGTCCATGTCGAGACCGCTGCCCTCGACCGTAATTGTCGGCGTGCCTGCGCGGAAATATATATAAAGGACATCAATTTTACAGTAAAGGGAGGAAGTGCGGGTAGAGGTATCGGTGGGCCCGTTACATTGTGCTGGAGCTGTCAAGAAACGAGCTTCCCTCGAGGTCGCTGCTATTGACGAGCTTGTGTTCTTTATGTCGCGGTGCCTTTATGACGACGAAGATAATGCCCACTGTTCGCCATCGAAAGTGGAACACGGAGAGGCAAACACGTCGCGATGTTAGAAAGTGACAAAGTAATTTGACGCTTGACTTTTTGCATGGCATAATGGACGCGGGCATTAGCAAAAATTTCTAATAGAGAAAGTTTTAATTGATAACTTTAACGCTCGGGATAATGTTTGACTGGCTAATTGACTTTTAATTCGCCATTATTATCATAGTTGTGACAAATTTAAAAGGGTTTATTGTCGGTTTACGTAAGATTATTGTGTGTGGTTCATAAATTAATTCCTCATTAATTACCTGATTTAATCAATAATATTCATGAATCAATTAATGATAATTATATATGTAAATATAATGTCGTAATTACATTATCAAAATCTTTTCGTTAAAAGCAGTTTCTCTCGTTAAGAACGTTAAAAGATAGGACGGTAATATCTCGGGTAAATGTTTAACTTGTTAATGTAACTTAGCAAGAATTCAGATAATCCTGAGATTCGAACGTTTCTGCGCATTTCAAAGTGCATCTTTCGCGCTGAAAATCATGCACGTGCATCAAATCTCAAACCGTCTATGGTGACCGCGAATGTTTGCTGGAAATCCAATCGATCAAACCGTTTTGATGCAACGGCACGACGATTAACTGAATAATACATGAAGAAAGCGTGTGCTCGATTAGACCTCTACCACCTACGTTCGATTAACATTCGCGACTGATGGATGCCGGTTCAACTATTTTTCAAACTGGTACTTAGCCGGATGTGCACTGGCAATCCCTTCTGACTAGACGATTAATCTTGGGGCTCGTTGCAACTAAACGTCGGAGTCATTATCTCCTGAGCGGGTGTCACTCCGATTGTGATTAATAGTAATTTCAGATAAACGCTCCTCAAAAATTTCTCGTCCAAAGATGTTCATTGTCGTAATACTGTTAATGACGAATTCTGCTATAGAACCAGTGTTAAGCCAGAAACATATATTAAAAAATGTAAAGCAGTAAAACGTAAATAGCAAGCAAATCGGCCAATCAGAATAGAGAACTATTTTACATTCTCTGTGATTGGGTAATTCGTTTACTGCTTAAGTCTTATGACTTAATGTTTTCTTATGTGTTTCTAACTTTACTATTTGTCATGATATTTTTACAGCGAAACAAGCGTCATATTCATTAATTAAAATTGAAAAAATTGTATAAATTCATAAATGCATAAATGTTTTAGTTTATAGATATAAGACGAAATCTATATTTAAGATTAAAAATACAATAAGTTGAGTTTATGATATCGACTGTTATGCATTGACGCCACATTAATTTTCATTTTAATTCAGCAATCAAATTCAGTTTACACGTTACACAATTTGATATACTTAAAAGAATGTATAGAAACGTGTATGTAAACTGTATAAAGAGACGCTTGTGAAAAGATTAGCTAAAGCAACCTTATATCATCGCAAAAGAGAAAGAGGATTTGGCACGAAGTCCTCTTTACGAGATATATTTTTTTTTGTACCTTTCTTCATTTCTTGCACTTTCCTGTACAATTCTTTTCTTCTCTCTTTTCCCCATCAGAGGATTATATCTCACAGTATAATTTCATGGATATTGCGCTCGGTATAACTAAAAAAAGAACAGGTCTAATTGCTACCAAAGTGATTCTCACCATCCGTCGTAGAATCCGAGAGATTTCCACCGACGCTGGTTGCACCACCACTCTCGCGATCGCTGGATCCGCGGACGCCGCTGTCTGCGCTGCAGCTGCCACGATCGCCGGCCTGGCCGCCGGAGGATCCTCCTACACCCGGTCCGCCACCTACGTTACCCACGGACATGCCGAGCTCGGTGCCCAAGGGTGGCTGGGAATTCACATGAGGAATAATGCCACAGCTACCGCCACCGCCACCGCCGCCGCCGCTGCTGCTGCCGGCTCCAGGTGTCGCAGCACCGTTCACGCTGCCTCGCGGAAATGATACCAGGGACTCTTGATCGCTCAAACAAACTCCGCCACCGCCACCGCCGCGTTCTGTCAGCTGACGTTGCAGCTGCAACGATACACAGATATACTTTAAGACCGTTGGCCGTTATAACAGTCTGTGTCAACAAGAAATCTGGAAATATCGCTGAGCAAAGAAAATTGCTGCAGAAATCATATTTTGGCTATAGATATATATTAAAGAATTATCTGAATTGTTATCTTGATTCCATTGAAATATAGATATAATTGATATCAAAACTTAGAATTGTTAGAAATATTTTTTAAATTGTTATAAAATAATTATTTATTTTGTGTCTTTGATCTTGATGAATTTATCTAATTATATATTGAAATAAATTCTTTATGTACATTATATTTTTAGAAAAACAGTTCTTCACGATTCATGCAAAAATATATAAGAAATATACATGGGAAAGATAGTTTTGTTGAAGTATCTAAAAATTTAGTTATAGATCTGAAAATAATTTTGTTTGGACCATCAAAACAATTATATAAAAAGTTTAAAGTGGCTGCTAGAATATTAAATGCTTTTTGCAGCATTTTTTTTCATGTAAAAATTGTATATTTACTACATTAGTTAAACGTTTCAATTCAGGATTTTATAAAAATATTCTACTGAAAAATTGCTATTCCTTTTATATGCCGTTTTTCTATTAACGCAGCGATATCTTTTAAATCGCGAAAAATTAATTTTTTTCTCTTTATAATTTTTAATTTGTAATCATATATATGTAGCGATTCGATTTTGCTGAATTTCTTGGAAATTACTGAAACAAACTCCATCGATTTTAAACTCATTTAAATACAGAATAACACGTATGTTCGACACAAGAAACTCACCTCTTTTATGGTCGCGTGTGCGTGCGAAAGGGCTGCTTCTTTGTCGGCCAAACTAGCCGCGAGGCTGAGACTTCGATCGGCCTCGTCTCTCGCTGCCCTTAGAAGACTCCAGCGTTCCCTCTCCCTTTCCCGTTCGCGTTCCTCCGAAGGCATGCCGGCTCCTTGCTGCTGAAGACGTCCCAGGGTCGCCTCGTTCTCCCGCATCCGCTGCAATCAACGGTCAAAAGGACCATGTCCGGGCAGTAACTCCGCCCCCAAAACCTTCACCATCTACCATAGTAGCATGCACGTAATTCGAAAATTGCGAGGAGCATAGTGATCAAGTAAATTGTTTTTCTCTTCTTTTTACTAAGAATTTGACGCTTTGTGAAAATTGGAAGAGAGACTGAATTTATAGAGAATTGAATTTATAGAGACAAATATAGTTAAAACATAGATCATGACACGTTGCAAAAATTATATACTGAAAGAAATGTTCTGATTAAATCAATAAAAGAATTCAAGAATGATATTTTGATAAAGACAAAATTTTTGGTTACGATATTTTTGTTAGGCTTTCTGTTGCTTTAATTAGGATATATTTTTCAGTATATTTCATTTATGACTACTACGATATTATTACGAATTACGCGTTGAAGAAAGCAAAATACATAAATGATGCAACAGATTTGTGATTAAAGTAGCGAAACACAATTTAATATTTTAATATACATCTCTCGTGAGAGAAATTTTTTGTGGTACAAAAAAAAACAAAAAATAAATGTGCTGGAAAAAATTTATTCCCGTTGCAGAGATATAATTGTTTCAAATGTTTCGATATTATGTAACAATATCAATCAATCTTGTAAAATTAACATTGCAAAATTCGTTTGTGGAATATGAAATGAGTTAATAATTAATTGGAATCTGACAGAGAGAGATTACGCGCGGAAACACGAAATAATCGATATTTGACGATATTCGAAATAACTTTAACCGCACGTAAGCGATGATTTCGTCAAACAGTTAACGAACTAATAATGACGTTGAGAGCAAATAGCCGCTGGGAATTAAATCGAAGAACATTTGATTGATATTTATGAAAATGTTAAATGATACTCGCAAAACTGTTTCGCGCAGCGCGAATTATCTTGAGAATATCGCCTGAATACAGGCCTTGGAAGAC
>Ga0157363_1007880_pt1 | contig 10106 bp, 14 predicted proteins | sample AttsexASBM1_FD_111477 | JGI IMG/M metagenome (GOLD analysis project Ga0157363, IMG submission 111477) | Fungus gardens microbial communities from leaf cutter ant in Ribeirão Preto, State of São Paulo, Brazil - Atta sexdens ASBM1 | ecosystem: Host-associated > Fungi > Mycelium > Unclassified ...
ATAAGTTGAACTGGTTTAAATTAATCTACATTAATAGAAACTGATATTAGTTAGATATTTACATAAATTGAATATTATTTATTTAAACATTGAATAAACAGTTTCAAAAGTTTACAAAAAAAGTAAAAATTTACAAGAAAAGTTTCAATCCTAACGATTTACTAAATACTTCATTTTCATATTGGTTTAAATTAAATGACAAATTATTATGTGAACATCGTGAAGAAAATGATATGTTATTTAAAAACGAAATAACATTGATAAAACAGGTAATCATTATGCATTTTCATCTCAAAATGGAACATTAGTGAAGATAGCACAAAAAATTAATTTATGTGCTCTTCGAATAAGTAAAATACTAATACTGGATAGTATAAAGTTATGAATGCTATATTTCATTATGATTCATATATCGAAGACATTTATTTTATAAGTATGTATAGGGAAGATTCATCTTGGATTAAAACTGATAATACACAAGTTACAAAAAGCAGCCTAAGTGCCTAAAAAAAGTGCTAAAAACATTTATATATTATTTTTAAAAAAAATTGATAATAAATAATATTAAAGATTATGCGTTTCGCGAATTTTCTCCGTGTCCAGATCCATTCTTGGAATGCCAACGTTTCGTGAATATTGCAGTCCACTTCATCATGGCGAAGAGCAATCTGATACTGAGCTGTTCCTTCGGATCATTTCTTTTATATATTACACTACTTGTTGGTGAAGGGAAAGTAGAGAATTGTGGGTGAGGGAAATCGGTCAGTCTTCAATAAAAATAGCCTTATAGAAAAATGCATGATAAAAAAGACATAATCAAAACAATCAATAAACATGCAAACAAGACAATGGAAAACTATTCTCCCGATTATTGAAGACTGATCGATTTCCCCCACCTCTCTCCCCTCCGACATTCACAATTCTCTACTTTCCCTTCACCACTCTAACAAATAGCGTAATATATAAAAAGAATGACCCGGAGGAACAGCTCAGTATCAGACTGCTCGCCTTGATGAAGTGGACTGCAAGGTTCACGAAACGCTGATATTCCAAGAATGAATCTGGACACAGAGAAAACCCGCGAAACGCATAATCTTTATATAGAAAGCACCTGTGGAAATCTCAAGAATATTAATAAATAATGTTTTAATAATACACATAGGAAGAGATATATTATTACTCACTGTAAGATGCTTTACATTACGAAATGCGTGATCTCTCAACAAGTTATCTTTTTTAAAAAAAAAGGTAGAAAAAAGACGCTACTTTCCATAAATCCATAAAAATCTATAACATAAACTAAAACAACCGTTACGTAAATAATTAAAAAAAAAGAAATATAATCTTTAAAGTGCGCCAATTGCAAGCAGAATATATATTTTCTTGTATCATATAACATGTATTTTGTAAATTGCCAAAAGAATATATATTTTATTGCAACATATAACATTTAATTAATGAGAAAAAGTGACACGTACCTTTATCTTTTTGTTCAAGAGTCTTTTATATTTGCAATGAGATATAATATTTAATCTCAAAAAATTAAAGACGAAGCATCATAAAATGAGAAAATTTTATTAAAATAATAAAATTCTTTATGTAAAAAAATTAGGCTGCTAAAATATAAATAAGTAAATATTACATAAAAGAAATAAACGAGGTTTATTGTTTAATTAACATTAATTAATATTAAAATTATAAACACAATTAGAATTAAGATTATAATTAATTTTAAATCTATTTTTAAATCTAACTTAAACTGCATGTTTTACAAATCTAAAAATTTTTCCTATTCTTAATTATATACGTTTTTACAATACATAATGCACGCATTAGGGATATTAGGGTGATTCTAATCTATGGGGCTAGAGGGGGGGGAGGGGGAAAGCGCGGGAAGATCCCGGCTATCGATGTTAATGTAAACATAGGACCCCGATCGAGTGAGATTACATAAACATGACATTCCGTTATGCGTTCAGTATTTTTTTCATCATCCGCTGCCACCGCCACCGTTCGTCATCACCATACCATCGTTTCTAAAACATGCAGGTAACAAGAGCTTGCTAGAGCATGTTAGAGAAAGATACAGCATGACAATGTCAGAGTACGTAACGTAATATTGAAGAAGAGACGGAGAAAGAGACAAGAAATGAATCAATAGAGTACAAGTCCCCTTTTTTTATGACGCAGTTTTTTTCAATATGGTTTTTTTCAATATTTTTACTAGCACGCCGATGCAAAAGATGGAGAATAAAAGAAAATACATATGTAGTAATGCGAATGAAAATTTTTTATTCACATTACACTTATTACACTGATTTTTTCTCTTTTTTTATTACATTCTTCTTTCGCGATCGACAGCGTTCGAATGCGATCAGTAACTCGAACATTGCTAGCAGCGCTTTCTGAAAAATAGAACGAAAAAATTTTTGACCACTATTCGCTTTTTCAGCAGAAAATAAAATGCACTAGTCATTTCTCTCGACGATGATGGATCAGATGACACGGTACCCCTTGCGTTCGATCGATTTTCGACGTACATATTCTTTTACTCAATCCATGTCTTATCGCTCGTAACTAAAATTTATGATTGAATGAAAAAAAGCTATATACACTATTTATACATTATCAGGTACGATGACATGTTGCGACACATTAAGAGAAGTGTTGATTAATGTTGTTTATATAAACATATCAACGAAGTATGAAAAATATAAACTAGAACCACTCGCAATGCTGCCTTATTTACTTTTAAAGAAAGTGTGGCCCAATAGGCAAAGGGACAAAGAAATCATTAATAAAATATTTAACGAATTATAAGCGCTCAGTTCCACAGTTGATGTTCTGGAAGACGAACGAATCGTTCACTTCGGTTGACAATAAGAATAATGGAAAAAGTATGACTAACTATCGTGCGAATGTTGAGAACATAGCTAGCATAGTCGAGTTTTAGAAACGTGGATCCGAAACAGTTCGCAAATATTAGAGACGAAGTGTTCAAAGTGTTGGAAGAAATGGAAGTAGATTTTAAGGAAATAATGGACCAAGACTCTGACGAAGTGTTATCTGACTGGTTATGTTAGTGATTTGAGCGAGCTTGATACGAATCACACAGAAAAATTTGTGCCGTCTCCAGAAATCCGTGCACTGAACGATCGTACTAAACACTGCATAATCCAGTGCCACTATACAATAGGTGGTGCTTTAATTATATAGTGCAGCATGCATGATCTGGCTGAGTTGGCTGACACCGATGTTGTAGGAATGTATTTTGGAAGAAAGCACAGAATCGATTATATCGATCGCTAAATGATCGGTCTTGCATGAATTGCAGAGTGCCAATATACACTATATTTCCGTGCAACAAGTACTCACACTGCACATATTGAAAAAAACTATTGTGAACAATATTATGAGCGAGATGTTCCTGGAAAATATGTGGAAAAACTGTAACGTAGATGATATGCTGTATGTTTTCGATAATCCGCAAAAAAAAAGACATAGGTGTACGAATATTGCCAATGCAATTCCTACGCGATCGAGAATTAGGTATAAGTAGTAAAAAACATGGAATAATTATCAGAGATTTCTCATTACTCGCGTGATAGAAAATGTAACCCAAGATAAATGTTACAAGATAAATGTTACGAGGATGATGAGTACGAAAAGAGACATTAGTACAATAGAAATATCAATGTACCATAAAAGACTATTATTAAAATTTTATTATTAATATTTCGCCTAATTAAAAGATTATTAGGCGAAAAAAATCGCAGATAAGAATCAAGATTGATGCATGTGCATTAAAATTCTCGCGGGTAATGAAAAGTGCGTCGAACTGCTGATATTGACAATATATGGAGTTTCATGATCGTGATCTAAAACTGTTTTTCGATAAATACGACGAATGCAACTACCAACGTTCAATTGAATGAGCTCGCGAGATGTATGAGTCATACTTTAGAGGCGTTTTTATGCGTAATGCGTTATCGACGAACGGCGCGCGCCGAAATGAAAGCGGTATTGTGAATGGACGATGCGATGAAGCTTAGTACTCACCGGGTAGCGTACACGAAGAGGAACAACCGCGTCATGTACTTAATTTCAGTAATCTTCGACCGCCCAAGAAACGATATTTCGGGAACGGTGCTACGACGATAGAGTACAATTGCACGTCCTATCAGACGTACGATCAGAGCTTCTGCGGACAGATGTGTCTGCGATTTCTACAAATGGTAGACGCGCGTGAATTTAAAAAGATTGTATCAAGGTGCTATGAAATTTTAATATTAGTCGAACACTTTTTCCATCATGTCGCTAACACTTACGCTAAGTAAGAAGAGCACCGTTCTCACGGCGAACTACTTTCCCTCCATAGATTTGAGTGACGGCGATTATGAGCTCGGTTTGGCGATTTTTGAGACTTATCACACGATACCGAATGTGAATGAATCGATCAACAAATTTTATTTCGCCAAAGACACGGAAATTACAATTTCCAAGGGTACGAAAAGAATGCATAAATGAATTTTTGAAGCGCGCGATTTTACGGAAACGTCCGCACCGCGACCCTCTTGTAGTGCGTGGTGACAATAATAACAACAACAATGACAATAATGATGATGATAATGGAGAGGGGAGAATACGATTACGCTCTGTGCAAACTACAACACGAAGAGATGCAAGATTAAATGTGCAAAATAAATAAACTTTGGCAAGCCCAACGGCATTGGATCGCTGCTAAGATTCTCGTCGAAGTATATAGTGTCGCTTCGTTGCCGCGAAGATGGCACGAATCGGATATGTCGATCAACATAATGAATGTAAATATTATCCGCGTGTAATGTGACCGCAGGCGCGTAGTACAGCAAAGCGCGCACAAGGTACACGAATTTTTACCGAGCGTGGGTATACCGCCAGGATATAAGATATCGGAGAGGCCGGCACAGATCATTTATATGCCGATCACGGAGCATTACGGATCTAACGATACGCATCGTCAACCAGAATAGATGATTGCTCGATCTTCGCAGAGAGATCACCGTCAGATCATTGAAATGATGCGATGAGATATTCATATTGAATGAAGCGGAGCGTACGCAGAAAGATAACTTCTTTACAAAGCTAATACATCATCGCTCGATAATACTAGCTCATCCAACTGCATTAGCATGAAGCTGAGCGCGTCGAAAATATGTTAAATTTTTACAATCTTTGAGATTCGCGGTGCGCAACTTTTGAGATGAATATATATCTTGAGTATTACCGATGAGTTGATCTTTGACGATCGCATCGTCAAGATTGAGACTCACACGTACAACCCGTTCCCTAATACAACATTCGGATACAGCGACGAGATAAGGATATCCATACAGCAAGGATTTTGTACACATTATCGTGCGAAAGTTTTCTCCACGTCGAAGGAAAATTGATGATGAGAAAAAGAAAAACGATCAGATGCCAATGACGCTTGTAAATAATTGCGTGGCATTCATGTTTGTTGAAATTTGATATGAACTCAATGGTGTGGAGATTGATCGAAACGTGGGCATAACTAGCGCTCAAGAATTACGTGTCAATGACGTACGATAAAGCTTTGATTGCGCTGAACGCTGGATGGAACTCTAGATCCGACACGAAGGAAGGACACTTTAATTTTTGCGTGCCACTCAGCATGTTGAGCTTTTGCGAAGATTACAAACGCCTGATCGTCAACGCTCGCCATGAATTGATTTTGATACGAGCGTGCAACGATTACAATTGCTTGGTGGGAAATCCTGCGACGGAATCTGAGATTGAATTATTTAAAGTACAGTGGCGGATGCCTCAGATTGCGTTAAATGAGGTCAATAAATTATGCTGCGAACATGGAAAGCAGTCGTTTTCTGAGCATGAGTTTTCGCTCGTGGGATCTGTACGAGTATCCTCTGTTACAGAATATGACCAAGCATTCATGAACTATCACGGCGACTCAGTTGGAAAAACCACGATACGTTATTTTTGTTCTGCAGATCGGCTGAAAGAATATCATATCACGAGATGTTAAAGTATTCGACGATTATAATTTGAGTAACGTGAAATTTTATCTAAATTCAGCATTTTATCCGTGCGATTTAAATCTGGATTTTGGCAAAAAGAGATATGTTCCATTCTATTTGATATGTATGCGCGTTTTCATAGAGCATATTATGAAATCGATTGCTTCGAAACGTTATTCAATGTGCTCTCATTTATCAAGAAAGAGCCTTTTGTGATCATTGATTGCTCGTGACAAAACGAATCCGTCAAGAGTGCCACTATGGACATACGCATAGAATTTGACTGCAAGAAGAAATGTGCCCGCAAATACAACAGCCTATTGTCTCATCATACACGATCGCGTAGTTCATTAGTATCACCATTGACCAATATTATGAGCAAAATCATCTAAATACCTTCGACACAATATAAATCTACGTTATATCGCAATCAACCTCAGTCTTCTTGTCATGCTCGTGCCAACATTTGTGAATCAAGGATTCATTGCAAGGAGTCATCGTTAAAAAGAAATTTATGGTGAAGGAAATGAATGCTGAAACAGGGGACCGTTCTCGGGGACGCATTACATTTTTACGAGTCCCGTATCATGGAAATGTCAACAAGATCCGACAGGTCTTGCGCTTCCTAGTTGATTGCTTATCATTATGGATTGCAATGGGGGGGATGGTCCCGTACAGCGAAGCGAAACGCCTGATTACGGCGGTTGTATTTGAAGATGAAGCTATCGTATATAAGTCAAGGAACGCAAGAAACGAACTGTGGAACTTGCTTCTGGATGATGAGTGAGAACGCATGATGTATATTGAGACCTTGGATGCAGTTTACGAAGATATGGAATCTTTATCTAATTTAGATGTTACTAATATTATTATGTTACTAATATTATGTGGACAACATGTTAAGAATTGCACGTTACAAAATGTATTAAAAATATGTAACTGGTGGTTGCAAAAGAATTTTTTAAAATAAAAGTACGTATTTATTACGTATTTCTTTTTCCCTTCCTTTATAACACATGTATAAATGTATGAACGTATATTTAAACGTATGTATAAACATATGTGTAAACGTATGTTTGAACGTACGTATAAAAGTATAAACATATGAACGTATGTGTAAACGTATGTACGTATAAACGTATGTATAAACATACTTACGTATAAACATATGTACAAACGTATGTATGAACGTATGTATAAATATAAATATAAACGTATGGATGAACATACATATGTATAAACGTATGACCATATGTTTGAACGTATGTATAAACGTATGTTCGGACGCACGTACAAACATATGTATAAACTCGAAACAAAAAAAATACGTAGAAAAGACATGATAAAACATGTCGCAACATGTTTGAAATTCTTGGAAATAGAGGGAGGGCCTGCCCTCCCTCTTCAATTTCAAAAGTATTACCATATTATTTGTATTATTATTTGTATATTACCATATTATATACAAAAGTATACGTCGCAATTTACGCGAATGCAATCAATTTTGCGATGTCCGCTTGATGTACGAACGATTGAAAAAAATGTACTTCGCCAAAGAGAGCATCTTACAATGTGACGAAAGAATATAACATGTAAGTTTCAATGTTCTATACACAAAAGAAACGTTTTTTTAATTTAGTGCATATTATGTATGTACACAGTATGGAGCAGCGCGCGGTGCGTTTACTGAGCAAACATTACGATTTGACGAATAAGGGTACAAATTTTTGGAAATTGGAATCAACGTTGGTCCACCAAATTATGTGGAAATTATCCTAGAAGACCATCGCGGACACGAACTATCACTGTCTCTCGAAATGTGGAAGAGCTTCTACGAACAAAGATGGAATATTTACAAGATGCTTTGAAACGAATACAAGGGTAATTTTATAGCGTTGGACCACTAACTGTCAGTGTTTACACGCTGAACGATGTTACACTCGTATGTCTCGATTCTTCCCCCATATGTATTACGATGATCACACGACCGTGTGTTTGACTTTGACGGGTATATTGATGTAATGTTCGAACGATTAGTCAATCGGCTCATTCATACGTTGATGTCAAGTAGACACGATTCTCCAACATCGCGTCTGAGAACGCTATACGTGATAGCGATATCTTCAATGAATATCAGCTTGTCGATTGTGAACTATTGGCTTTAATTTTTAATACGTAAAACCAGTATAAGACGTGAATAAAAAAAAATTTCGTTCACATTACTACATATGTATTTTCTTTTCCCCATCTTTTGTCTCTCGACGCGCTAGTAAAAACCGTATTGAAAAAATTGCGTCATAAAAAAAGACTTGTACTCTATTGATTCATTTCTTCCGACTCGATATCATGTTACACGCTCCAATGCACGTGCTCTATCTTTCTCTAACATGCGAGCCCTTGTTATTTACACATTTTTTATGACATCTAGAGTTCTATAATTCTATAGTTCTATAGTCTGCAGATATTTATGATCTTAAGTGTTTCATATGCAGCGCAAATGTATCTTAGATAGCCTCACTATGGTAAAGGATGCTTCTCAGCGTCAGTCTTTATCATATCTGCACGCAAGATTAGCATGAAGAGCAGTATATTGCAACGTGATTGATTTTTTTTCCCAACGTGCAAAAGTATTGTATTTTACCATTAATGCTAAATAGTAGAATACTTTTATTAAGTACACGTTTATTAAGTAATAGTTGAAGTAAAAGTGATAATTTTGTGATTTTTTTAGAAAAAAAACTTTTATCGATAAATTTTCCTGCAATAATGAGCAATCTGAGAGAATTGATTGAGATCCGTTACGAGTATCCCGTTGAGAGAATAAGTAGTTTTTTCTTTTTTATATATGTTAAATTTTTATTAGCAAATTTGTGCTTTTTTTTATTTTTCTTTTTCTAATACATTATGGACGAACCACAGGTCAAGCTGCAGCTAAAAAATGAATTGGGAATACAAATCATCCTCTCGGTAAGTTCAGTATAAATTATAAATTATAAATTATAGAGTATTTTCTAATTATCTTATTATAATTCACTTTGTATACTTTTTTCAGGAAATACATCGAAGCTATGTCAGAATAAAAGGATTTATGAATATCTTCAATGCACAAATTGTGCAGAGAGATTTAGGATCGGAAGGAACGAGTTGACACATGGGAGGAAGATGACTTCTTTCTAGCTGAACTATTCGGCCTCCGACCATACGAACCCGATCCGCCTGAAGACTGGAATTGTAAGTATCATAAATTTATATTATATATGAATTTCTCTTCTTATATATGTTGCATGCTAATGTAATGCTTTTTGTTTTACAGAAACAATGGTGCTTAAATTATTTTTTTATTTTTTTATTTTTTTATTGTAATTAAATATTTTTCATTTAATTTAGACTTAAATAAACTTTTTTTCTTAAAATAAATATATCTTTTCTTTTCTTAACATATTTCACTACATAAACGAGTTGTTTCCGTATTAAACATTCGATCTATTTAAATTATTATATAAATAAAAATTTAATAAAATATTTTTGCTCGTAAGAAGAAAATACAACGGGAGCGACAATGTGGCGTGATGAAATATAAGAGAAAGAGAAATAGTAAGTATATGTGGTAAGTGTATATGAGCTCGCATGGTGTTACGGCGGTGGGGCAATGGTCGACGGTGACGGTCCGCGGCGGCAGGGCGGTAAGGCGATGACGGGCGGCAGGTAGTGAGCGGTGGCGATGAGTGGCGATGGCGGCAATGGCAATGGATGGCGGCAGGTGATGAAAAAAATACGGAACGCATAGCAGAATGTCATATTTATGTAATCACTCGACCGGAGTCTTATGTTTACATAAACATCGATAGTGCCGGGACCTTCCCGCGCCTTTTTCCTCCTTCTATACATGTACGATACCCCCGCACTCCCTCTCCTTCTCCCCCGCGCCGAGTACTCCCCGCGCTCCGCGCCCCTCCGCCCTTCTAGCCCCATGAGATAAAACCGCCCTAGTATCTACTGGACGCTATATAAATACTTATATTAAATTTAAGCCACATACCTATCTGAATTTGCTCGCACATATAAACA
>Ga0157363_1007881_pt1 | contig 10106 bp, 11 predicted proteins | sample AttsexASBM1_FD_111477 | JGI IMG/M metagenome (GOLD analysis project Ga0157363, IMG submission 111477) | Fungus gardens microbial communities from leaf cutter ant in Ribeirão Preto, State of São Paulo, Brazil - Atta sexdens ASBM1 | ecosystem: Host-associated > Fungi > Mycelium > Unclassified ...
ACACACACACACACAAAAGAAAAATTTACAATGTTATGTTTTATAAATTGGATATGTATATAAATTCATCAGAATTTGATATGTATATAAATTCACATAAAAATATTTAAGTACTTACTATTTAAGTATTACTTTGGCCGAAAAAATAGGATTTTTCTTACTTAATTAGATTTATTGTCATTGGTCTAATATCTCGAATTATAATATTTATCTTGTATAGAATAGTTTTTGGAATAAGTAAAATAAATTGAAAACATTTGTTCCATTTGTTATTTTATAATTTTTAATAATTAAAAATAATAAATACAACATTTTTTAGATATCGAAATATAACAGTTGCATTAATATGCATTTTTATCATTTATTTTCAGTACTGTAGATGACAATGAAGCTTATGATAACGTTGACTTGAGAAATCAAGATGAAGAAGAAAAGTATTTTGACTCAGAAGCTCCTGAAACTGTTCTTCCTTGTAATGAATGCAATGATCAAAATGAATCTGAAGATGAGTTGGATATATATATGAAATCGCTGAAGGTTAAATAATATTTTACACTTTATACAATTGCCCCACTATTGTTGGCATTGATTCACAGAAAAGTTATTTATTCACTAGGAGCGGATTCCTACAAATCCACATTCTTTGGATAATCAGATGTAGTACATTGAGTTACAATAAATATATTCGTATTTAACAAAAGTCTAGTTATATATTTATTATATAACATTGCTTTTTTTTCCTTTTTTACTCCATTTTCTTGTATAGAGTGATCCAGATCAGCCAAAGGAACCGGCATATACATACGTACTGTTTATGAAAAACTGAAACTCGAAAAATTTTCTATTTTGCAATTTTTGCAATTTTTTTTAATTACCTAATAAGCAGAATAGTTGTGATAATACTTGTGAAAGCATTAAAAAATATTAATAAGCAGAATAGTTTATAAAATAATAGTTTATATCACATTTTGCATTTGTTTCTCGTTTATATTCTTAATCCGATATTTATTAAATTTTTCGTGTGTATCTAAATTTTTGCTCTTATTTGCATTCAAATTAAAAATTTTTGTATATATATGTAAATTTTTGTGTATATGTAAATATTTAAAATAAGTAAGTGGCAACGATAAAAAAAAACATTCAATGAGTCGGTGAAAGTGATTATTCTATGTATCTGATTCAAGTGTGTTCAGACACTTCAGACTTCCATAGAACTCTGGCGGAGTCGGGCGTATCTAATGTCTTGTCAAACCAGTCAAACAGAGCCCTTGAGGCATATGTTCGACGAATAATTGTATATTTCTTTTCACGAGAAAATGGTAAGAATCGTAGAATTTTGAGAGGCATGTTTCGCAATTTCGCTTGCAAGGATAAAAAGTCTCCTTCAAATTCGATCATGTAATGCTAATCATCTCGCGAACAATAAGCCTAGCATTGTATAGGTTATATTTGTCGAGAATATATTTGTACAGAGAAGAAAGAATATTTCATTGAGATTTTCATAATATAGAATAATATAGACATAAATGCTTAATTTTTTTTTCTGTACGGATCAGCGCTTAACATAAATCATAGAGAAATGTGTGTGTCTTATATATTATATTTTAATCTTACTGCATAGCTCATTATTATAATTTGCAGTGTTTATCCCGATTAAAACAATTATTCCTTAAGAAATCATCAAGTTGTAATGATTTAATAAACAGATTTCTATACTAGAAATTTCTATACTGTTCTATACTAGTTGCAGATAAATATATGTATCATATTATGTTTGAAGAGTCATTTTTAATTGTCAGTGCTTAATTTTATGGATAGATTGAGTCTCCTTGTTTCGACAATGTATTTTCATTGCATCCGTAGTGCATGCTTGAGTTGGATGGCTTACCTAGCATGGTACTACCTGGTGTTCCTGGTAGGTATCTTTGTTTTTCTCGCAGCCAATGACACCTGCTATAACGGGGATGGAGGAACAGGAGAAATTGTTAGAAGATGCAATTGGAGTGGTAAAAGTCCAAGCTTTTCAGATGAAACACTGTTTAGACAAATCCAAACTAATGGATGCGCTAAAACATGCCTCTACCATGTTGGGAGAACTTAGAACTTCCCTTTTAAGTCCAAAAAGCTATTATGAATTATGTATCCTTAATAATTATTTAATAATAGAACTTAAACTATAATATAAGTAGTTGGTTTTGACATTTAATTGTAAATATTCCTTATAACAATTATGATTAGATATGGCAATCACAGATGAATTACGGCACTTGGAACTTTATTTATTGGATGAATTTCAAAAAGGGAGAAAAGTTACAGATCTCTATGAATTGGTACAATATGTTGGCAATATCGTACCTAGACTGTATGTATTTGCTTTGTGATTGCATTGTTGTTTTTTTATTGAAAAAGATGATGTTCTGATTAATATTCTAGGTATTTACTTATCACTGTTGGCCTGGTTTATATCAAGACAACGCCTGGTTTGAAAAGAGATCTTTTGAGAGACCTTGTAGAAATGTGTAGAGGCGTGCAACATCCACTGCGTGGTCTATTCTTAAGGAATTATTTGTTACAATGCACAAGGAATATTTTGCCAGATGTCACCGAGGGTGATGATGAAGATGGAACTGTATGTATTTTGTAAACAAAATTTTCCTCATGCACACTGCTTACTTCTGCAATTTTATTTTTAGGTTCGTGACAGCATAGATTTCGTTCTGATGAATTTTGCAGAAATGAATAAATTGTGGGTACGTATGCAACATCAAGGTCATAGTAGGGACAGAGAAAGAAGAGAGAGGGAAAGAGAAGAGCTTCGGATTCTAGTTGGAACAAATCTTGTACGACTTAGTCAATTGGAATCTGTAATATTGGATAAATACAAAAAGGTATACTTTCATCTCTTTATTTTTAATCATAATTTATTTACTTTTTAACTATGAAATATTTTTTACTACAAATCCATTTTCAGCTTGTATTGCCAGGAATCTTAGAACAAGTCGTTAGTTGTAGAGATGCAATAGCACAGGAATATCTTATGGAGTGTATAATTCAAGTAAGTCTTTATATGTATCGTAAATATTTTATTTTAAAAATAACAATGATCCAAAAAATTAATGTCTTTCACATTTGTATTTAGGTCTTTCCTGATGAATTCCATTTACAAACATTAAATGCATTTCTGAAGTCGTGTGCAGAATTACAAAATGGAGTAAATGTTAAAAACATAATTATATCATTGATTGATCGACTTGCAGCCTTTAGTCAACGATCCGATGGTGTAGGAGGACCGGGAAGTCCAAATCAAGTGCCAGGAATTCCACAAGACGTCAAACTGTTTGACGTATTTAGTGATCAAATTGCAACCATCATACAGGTATCGATTAAATGGAATAGATTTCATTGTTGATTATGTTAGAATGACTATTCGATGATTATTAGATATTACACAATGTTTGATATATCATGATTTGAAAATCAGAAAATTCCTTACTATTTAGTTTAAGTCTGAGGATAGTCGCAAAAACATTATATTATATTTTAATTAAAAGAGATTAATTCACACATATATATATATTATATAAAAAATGTTTTGTAGACAAGACAAGATATGCCTCCTGAAGATATTGTGTCTCTCCAAGTGGCTCTTATAAACTTAGCACATAAATGCTATCCCGATCGTGTGGATTACGTAGATAAAGTTTTGTTTACAACAGTTCAAATATTTCAGAAACAAAACGTCGATAAGTGAGTGTAATTTGTTACGCATGTTAAATAGCATTTTGTATCATACAAATGTATATATATCCGTACGTGCGTGTATTGTATATTTATAATATTTCTATTTTTCTTTTTTAGATTGGAGTATAATAGTGCTGTTTCAAGAGAACTAGTTAGATTAATGAAAATTCCCGTAGACAATTATAAAAATATATTAACAGTGCTTAAGCTTGAACATTATGCGCCTCTTTTGGATTATTTCGATTATGAGGGCAGAAAATCACTAGCTATATATATAATAACGAATATTTTGGAGAATGAAACATTGATTCCAATGCAAGAGCAAGTAGATGCAGTGCTCTTCATGGTATCTTCCTTGGTGCAAGATCAATCAGATCAACCTAATATAGAAGAAGATCCTGAAGATTTTGCCGAAGAACAGGGATTGCTCGGAAGATTAATACATCATTTTAGATCAGAAACACCAGATCAGCAATATATGATACTGAGTGCTGCAAGGAAGCATTTTAGTGCTGGTGGTAACAAAAGAATAAAATTCACCCTACCTCCCATAGTTTTCCAAAGTTATCAATTAGCATTTACATACAAAGCACTGAAAGATCAGGTTTGTACCTCTTAATGCTCTTAAGAGTGTTCTATAATGCGTCGCAATCTCGTCTCTAATAGCAATGCTTCGTGACAGCCAATCAGAAGCGTTAATAGTAATTATTGATGTTTCTGATTGGCTGTCGAGGAGCATTACGATGCATTGAAAAATGCTCTTTATGTTTGTTTCTATCAAAGATTAATTTCAATCTGTTTAATGTATACTCTTTTTTTTATTCTAATCTGAAAATTAAAAAAAAAGATAAACAATAATTTAAATTAAACCAAAATTAAAAATCTACTTTAATAGAAACGGACATTAATGAAATAAGAATGTTGAATACCAATATAAATTGATGTTTCCTTTTTTTTAGGATGACATGTGGCAAAAAAAGTGTCAAAAAATTTTTCAGTTCTGTCACACGACTATCACAGCATTAATGAAGGCTGAATTAGCCGAACTACCCTTAAGACTTTTTCTACAAGGCGCAATAGCGATCGGTGAAATCCGTTTTGATAATTTTGAAATGGTTGCTTATGAATTTATGAGTCAAGCATTTTCGATATATGAAGACGAAATAAGTGATTCAAAAGCTCAGCTCGCAGCTATTACCTTGATCATTGCTACATTCGAGCAAATGAGTTGTTTTGGCGAAGAAAACGCAGAGCCTGTACGCAATCAGTGCGCTTTATATGCTAGCAAATTATTGAGAAAGCCTGATCAGTGTAGAGGAGTCGCTACTTGTTCACATATATTTTGGTCTGGAAAATCTTTGGCTACGGGCGGAAAAGAGGTACATACAAATCTTACTTTAATCTAATGAAATAAATATAGAAATAAAGTATGCTATACGAGAAATATAATACAATTTTCACATAGATGCAAGAAGGCAGCAAAGTGTTGGACTGCTTAAAAAAAGGTATTAGGATAGCAAGTCAGTGCATGGATACATCTGTGCAAGTACAACTGTACGTGGAGCTGCTGAATCATTACATTTACTTCTACGAAAAAGGAAATACAGCTGTAAGACGTCTACAAACATAAAATAGTTTATTATAGTTTCATTTTAAGTTGTTTTTAAAATAAATTTTTTTTAGGTAACCGTGCAAATATTAAATCAAGTGATTGCTAAAATTAGAGAGGAACTTCCCAATTTGGAAGCGAGCGAAGAAACCGATCAAATACAAAAACATTTAGCAAATACGTTAGAACATTTAAGAAATAGGATGGAATCGCCAGATTCCGATGGACTTTCTTATCAAGGTCTTGTCCTTTAACAATGTGGAATCGACATTGTAATTTTGTACATAAAGTATTTCCATAATATAGACAATATATTGTAGTTCGATTGCACCAACAGTTAAGGGAATCTTAAAGACGATTAGTCGTAGTGTAAATGTAAGTCTATGAACTATATTTTACAAGATTGCACAGCTTTTATATGAAGCAAATGTTACGACAGCTCTGTAGCGCCATATTAGACTAAGAAATGATAAAGATCTCAATTTCGAAACTTTGTCGTTCTCAGCATAAATTCCATATCATAGATACATATTAATGCATATACTTTAATCTTGGAAAAGGATTTTCGAATTTGAAGAAGAGGAAAAAAGTCATTGTTATAAAAATTATATAATTTAGTCGGCAATACAAACTTTAGGATCCCCTTAACATTGATTCCGATTAACTTAATTTTCATTCATATCTTTACAGCAAACAGGAATATTCATTAAAAACAAAAAATAAATAACTTAATTCGGGATCAGTTTATTGTAACTGTTGTTGCAACTCGCAGATCAATAGTTATGAGATTATTTCTTAATTGAATTAAATGTTTAAATTATATAAATTGCCTACATGAGATGTTTCGTCAACGATGTCTGGAACATACATATTGGAATTAATAGAATTGTATGTATACTTGTTTTAATAAAGATTTATTATACATATACATATATATTATCAACAAAAATTAGAGAGAGAGAGAGAGAGGGAGAGAGAGAGCATTACCCAAGATATCTGACTAAAATGTTGTTTAGGATCATCACCTGATAGCATTTGTTAAAAATCAAGGTCATTGATTGCATCTCTTATTTTCATTTTTATGTAAAAATGAATTTTCTAGTAAAGGCGCCTTATATGTCAGCGACGGTCCTGCATGTGTGCGTAGTGCACTGAGTGCACACTGTGCACGTCAGTGACATCAGCACTAGCACTATCAGTTATTAGCAGTATCAGCAGTCAGCAACAGCACGTGTCTGTGTATATTGTGTATACGGTGTGAGTTAGTCGTATTATGCACGATTATTAATGATTATTAGTATTAATTGAGCAAAAATACATACTTTAAGCAATGGGTAAAGGTCGAAAACATAAACCGAAGAAGAACTTCGCTGAAAAACGTCGTGAGAAACAGAAGGTATAATTATTCATTAATATTGAAAATATACATAGGTTATATATTTTAACATAACATTTTAACATGAGTTTGTATACATTTGCGGCTTTTTAAAACATTTTATTTTTTTATCTGATTTAATATAATGATGATAGTGAATTTGAAAAGCGCGTGTTGATATGTAATTGATAATTATAGAAAAATGAATGGAATAGTGCTTCTCAGTCAGGAAGCTATGCAGATATTATTCGGGAAAACGAAGATTTTGAAAATTATTACAAAACGCAAGGAATAGTGCCAGAAGATAAATGGGATGCATTTATCAGCACTATAAGGACTAATCTGCCAGTTGCTTTCCGTATTACCGGTTCAAAAGCTGAAGCTAAAGCCTTATTGAAAATAATCAAAAGTGATTTTTTCAAAGAAATTTTGAATGCAGATTTGGATGGTGATAAGGAAGATGTTAATAGTCGAGCAAAAACTATATTACATAGTTTACCCTTTTATCCAGAAGAATTAGCTTGGCAATTGCAATTAACTAGGAAAGATATTCGACGATCTGAGGCATACTTTAGGTTGCATAATTTTCTTATTGCTGAAACTAACAATGGCAGTATCAGCAGACAGGAAGTAGTTAGTATGGTTCCTCCTTTGGTCCTAGATATTAAACCTTCGCATAAAGTTCTTGATATGTGTGCAGCGCCAGGATCGAAAACAGCACAACTTATAGAAATGATACATGCAGATGAGGAAAATCCTCCAGGTAACTGGATAATACTAATTTACACGATAAAAAATGAGCACAATATAAACATTAATATTTAAATTTTGCTCTAGAGGGTTTTGTAATAGCTAATGATGTTGACAACAATCGATGTTATATGCTGGTGCATCAAGCTAAGAGGCTAAATAGTCCAAACATTCTTATTACGAATCATGATTCATCAATTATGCCAAATTTTATGATTACAAAACCAGATGATACAAAAGATACATTAAAGTAGGAATTCAAACTTTATAATATATTGGGTTGTCCGGAAAGTTCGTGCCGATTTTGAAAAAAAATTGAAACGCAGAAAATTTAAATTTTAGTATACATTTATTAAATTTAAATCTTTTGCGGCACGAACTTTTTGGTTACCCAATATTTAAACAATTACCTGCATATTGAGCATTCTTATAACTTTTTTTTTATGCAGATTTGATAGAATACTTGCGGATGTCCCATGTAGTGGTGATGGTACCATGCGAAAAAATCCAGATATATGGTGCAAATGGAGTCCTGCTAATGGCAGTAATCTCCACGGGTATAAATTATCATAATCTATTGAAAAATTTTTTTTTGTAAATAATAATGTAGAAAATATTTCGACTATTTTATAGAATTCAGTACAGGATAGCAAAACGTGGCTTAGAATTGCTAGCAGTTGGGGGGAGGATGGTTTATTCCACGTGTTCACTAAATCCTATTGAAAATGAAGCGGTACTTCATAGGCTTCTTTGTGAGACTGAAGATTCAGTACAATTAATTGATTGTAGAGATTTAGTGCCAGGATTAATATGCGATCCTGGTTAGTTTTAGATAAATGTAAAATATGTATAAAAATATATTCATAAAAATATTTGTGAATTTTTAATATCTTTTATATATATATATATATATATATATATATATATATATATATATATACATATATGAAACTATTTTGCAATTAGGTGTTACACATTGGAAGCCGGCATCTAAAAATTTACAATATTATGATAGCTGGGAGGACGTTCCTGAACAATGGCAAACACAAGTACGGCCGAAAATGTTTCCTCCAGATGCAAACGAAGCTTCTAAATTTCATCTTGAACGTTGGTAAATACTGTACAAATAAATTAAAGATAAAAATATGTTATATTTCTTTAGATTATATTTTCACCAATGTTATAGTATGAGAATATTACCACATCATCAAGATACTGGAGGTTTTTTCGTCGCTGTGCTGGAGAAAGTAAAATCTCTGCCATGGGAAAGAGAAATTTGTGTAAATCAAAGTACACAGAATGTAGATGGTAACGAAAACAAGGATAAGCACATTCTTGAAGAAGAATCTGCGCAAAACATAAAGCTTTCAGAAAATGAAAAACGAACATTAGAAGAAGAAAAGAAATCACGGGAACCACCAAAAAAGCGAAGAAGGATGACTGGTTACAGAGAAGATCCATTTGTCTTCTTCAAGGATCAAACAGAAGATGTCTGGCAGTCTATTAAGTGAGTTTCAGTTTTTTGTTTTTTTCTTTTTTTTTTAGTATTTAATACAACAACTAGTTTATATTGTTCGATATATTTTCAGAGATTTTTATGGCATATCTGATGATCTAGATCCACGTTGTTTATTAGTAAGATGTCATGAAGGAAAAAAGAAAAATATTTATTTCACGTCATCGGCAATTCGCGATATAGTGATATCTAATGAGAATAAAGTAAAGATGATCAACACTGGCGTTAAAACATTCGTACGATGCGACAATAAAAACATGAATTGTGCCTTCAGACTTGCTCAAGAAGGGATGCATAGTATCATTCGTTACATAAGTGATGACAGAAAGGTTCAGATTTCAAAAGAAGATTTGATAATGCTTTTACAAAATGATGATCCACACACGCCACCTGAAATTGTAAAATTAAATTCAGAAACTCAAGAACGTCTCAAGGAATTCGGTAAATATAATTATATATAATTGTTTTTTTGGTTCTTTATACTGTTTTTACACGTAATTTATAAATTTTATTTGAAAAATATATTTAATTTAAGCAACTGGAAGCTGTATACTGTTATACAAAGAAGAGAAGACTGATAATCCAAATCGTCTAAATCTTCAGTTAGTAGGATGGAGGGGAATAATATCTCTTAGAGCATATGTGCCTACTTGTGATGCAATTCATTATTTACGACTTTTAGGAGCGGATTGCTCTAAATTTGGTATGGTGTTTGTAATAATATGATATGACTGTGTAGAAGTATATATCTTATTGTTTACATTGTTATTTTACAGAGAAAAATAAATTTGAGGAAAATCGCGCAGCCGCATTAACCAAGGACATCAACAATGACGATGTTAAAACTGAATGTGAAACTGAAATTGAAACCGAAGATTAATGAAAAAGTTGTAACAAAAAACAAGAATAATATAGAGGAAGAAACAGAATGAATAACTGATTAGATTGACATAAGACTTCACAACTTTTCTAATTTCTTACACACACACACACACACACACACACACACACACACACACACACACACACACACACACACACACACACACACACACACACACACACACACACACACGTGTGAAAAAACAAATATTTATATATCTTTTTTTTTCTCT
>Ga0157363_1007882_pt1 | contig 10105 bp, 5 predicted proteins | sample AttsexASBM1_FD_111477 | JGI IMG/M metagenome (GOLD analysis project Ga0157363, IMG submission 111477) | Fungus gardens microbial communities from leaf cutter ant in Ribeirão Preto, State of São Paulo, Brazil - Atta sexdens ASBM1 | ecosystem: Host-associated > Fungi > Mycelium > Unclassified ...
ATCAGTGCTGTTGAGTCTTCAAACTCACCTACAACGTTGACCCATTCGATCTGTTCCAGAGACTTACGGATACCGAACAGAACGATCGGATGGTCATCGGCAATAATTACATTCAAGTTATTCATCTTATTGGTTACCTTGCTGCAGCAGTTGGTTGACATAATCGTCAATTTCACTGGTGGTATTTTTAATGGTTAAATCGTCACATGCTTTTATGTGTTGTTCTAACGCTTCACATAGCAGTTTACCTGGTACCAGATTTAACATGGCAAACACGCCTTTCAGGCGATGTGCTGTCTGAGCAAGCGAGGGATAATCCTTTTCCGCGGCTTCAGTATACAGTCTCTTCACATCAGGCGGTACTGTCTCGGTAAACAGCTGGAAATAGCCGCCGCTTAATAGCGGGGTGGCAGCTTCATCTTCGCTACTCTCCTCTATCAAATCATGCGCCAGTTGTTTCTCAATCAGCGCGAGCAAGGCATCCAGCAGCGCATTGCTCAGGTTGAAATTGACCCGAATTTGTTGCTCGTTTAACGCGTGGTGCCCCATCTCATCATCGGCCAGTAATAACGCCCAACCGTTTAGACGAGCGGGATCATCCGTGATAAAGACATCATGATCTTGTCCCGACAGGCGTTCATCAGACGTCAGGCACTTCGCGCCCCAATTTTCTAGGTGGCGACAAACAATTTTATGCACGTCTTCAACGGCAATATCGACAAGGGCGGTGACGCCCTCGAGCAACTTCTCTTCCTGCTCACTTTGCTGCTCAAGTGCCAGCGGCAGTTGAATGTTGTAGCGCGAACCGATGTCGGGTTTGGCAATGATCTCAAGCTGTCCCCCCATCTGTTTGCACAGCTGTTTGCACAGGAAAAATGCCATGCCGGAGGCCTGACCATATCGATCCTGCGTGGTTTCGCCCAGATAAGGGAAATCCACGTTCGCCAGTTCGTCCACGCTGAGGCCGGAACCCGTATCCACCAGCTGGAGTAGCACGTTGTTGGGTTTGTTCTCACTGGCTTTAATCTCAAGCGAGATCTTGCCCCACTGTGTGGTGGTTAGCGCGTAATGCATCAGAGTTGTCAGCACTTTACGCAATGCACGGCGATCGCCAAAACGCATCTCATCATTGGCAAGGTGGTTGTTCAGCACAAACGACAGCCCTTTACGGCGCATCAGCGGCAGGCTTTCCAGCGCAATTTCGTCCAGCAATTCTTGCAGGTTGAATACGCTGCTATCTGGTGACCAGTCGTGCGCTTCCAGCCGGTTCAGCAGCACAATGTCATCCACCAAACGCGCCAGACTTTGGCTCTCATCAAGCAGATCTAGTACGGTTTCATCATCATCACGTTGGCTGAGCTGGACCAACTGCGCCACCATGCTCTCCAGCGGGCGATTCAGCGCATGTCCCAGGTTTTGCATCAGCTGCTGGCGCATTTGGTGGTTACGATCCAGTACCTGTTGCGCCTTTTGCAGCTTTTTATTCACCAGCAATTCGCGGTCCTGATCTCGCATCATAAACAGCTGAGTGTGCGGCGATAGCACGCTGCGCGCGTGACGAATCTCATACACTTCGTTATTGATGGTCGCCTGCAATACGCCTTGATGTTGATCGGACATATTGATGATTTTTTGCAGATTCAGGTGCGGCAACAAGTGTTCAGCAATTTTGTTGCTCAGCAGCGTGCGATTGGTAGCAAAGTCATATACCAGTAAGCCGACCGGCAAACTCGCCACAATCTCTTCATTTAACATCCGCAGCGAATCAAGCTCTGCACTCTGGTTCTCATTCGGACGCAGCGACTGTTGGCGTAACAAGGTGATACCGGCAATCGACAGCAGTAACAGCACCAGGTTGATCAACAGGGGCCACATCAGGTTGTGCAGTGTGTCCAGCGCCAGACTGGTCAGGGGGACGCGATAAACTAACTGCAGCGACGTACTCGGCAGCGAGGCAGCAATCTCAAGATTTGGATTCGCCAGCGTAACACGAGTGTTCTCGCTGGTGGCATCATCACTGCTGCTGTTAGTGGTTTGGGTGGCATCCTGAATTAACTGGAAGTTTTCCAGCGGCATACTGCGTGGGATTAAATCGTTGATCGGCAGATCAAACGCCACCACGGTGGCCAAATGGCCGGGCTGATTAAAGGTGGTACGTAGGGTAAAGTAGTGATCGTTCTGCCAGGCGAAGTGACGTAGTGGAGAGAAGCTCTCACGTTCATCGAGCGCATTGGCCTGCTGCAACATTTCCGCGCGACGGCTATCGACCAGCGTATTGATCGCGTTTTCTTTATAGCGCGTTGCCATGTCTTTCAGCGGCAGGGTTGAGATCATGATCAGGCTATTGTCCTGGCCATTAAGGAAATACATGGACCAGGTCGGATTCTCCGCGCCCCACAACGTATCCAGGTAGCTGGACATTCGTATTGTCATGTCGAGCGTGCTGCTGTCATGCGAACCAAAAATCAGCGCTTCTGTTTTGCGGCGGGTTTTTTCCAGATAGTAGACATCCGGGCGTAAACGCGTTTCCTGCAAATTGCTATTAGGGGTTGAACCAGCGGCTGTGGTAGCGAGATTTTCATAGATCTGCCAGGTGGCGAAGCGAGAAGCATCAATACGTTTCTGTACGGCACGCGCCAGGTCGGTCATCGCGTAGCGTTTATCGGTGATCCACGCGTTGACGCTGTTATGCACCATGGCACCCAGTGCAAGGAAAAGCACCAGGTTGAACACCACAAAAAAGCGGGTGACGTTACCGGAGGTCAAAGGAAATTTGTAAGGCAGCATAGCGTCTCAGGATCCTGCGATTAGCGCGCAACCAGGCGAGCACTGGCGGCAACGGCCAGCAGCAGCAGGGCGATAACTAAAAACGCGCCATTCAGACTGAGCCACTGGGAAATAAATCCGATTAAAGCCGGACCTGAAAGAATACCTGCATAGCCTAATGTTGTCATGGCCGAAATCGCCCGATTTGATGGCATATCGTGTTGATTCCCCGCCGCATTGAACAACATCGGCACCGTGTTTGCCAGGCCGAAACCCACCAGCAAGAAAGCGAATAATGCTGCCTGTGGCCACGGCAACATCACTGCCAGCGTCATCCCGGCGGTAGCGGCTAACGCGCCCGTTAACATCACCGGATAACGACCAAAGCGCTGAATGACTTTATCTCCGGTCAGGCGGCCAATGGTCATGGCGATGGAGAAGATGGCATAACCCAGGCCGGCATGTGCCACGCTCATCTCTGGGTTCTGCAACAACAGCAGGGCGCTCCAGTCGAGCACTGCACCTTCTGCCAGGAACAGGATAAAACACAGTAGCCCCAGGAAAGCCACCCATCCGCGCGGGATGACTAGCCACGGCTGGTCGGGTTGATGCAAGCGTTCTGTCATCAAGGTTGGCAGGCTAATCACCAGTAGGATGATGATCAATGCCATCACCACCGCCACGGCCTGAAGCGGGGTTAATCCACTGCCAAGCAGCAGGCTAACCGCACCGGCACCGATAATTCCGCCCAGACTGAAAAAACCATGAAAACCCGACATCATCGGTTTACGTGCCGCTTTCTCCACTTCGACTGCCTGCACATTCATGGCGACATCCAGCATGCCCAGCCCTGCGCCGAAAATCATTAACGCGACCGCCATCAGCCACATCACATTGAGCGTGGCGAGCAGCGGAAGTATTGCCAGCACCACCAGCGTGGAACACAGCATGACACGCCGGCCGCCAAAACGTGCAATCAGCGCACCCGTCACCGGCATGGCTGCCAGCGATCCGATACCGAGGCATAACAGCAAACCGCCCAGCGAGGCACCACTCAGCGCCAGACGCTGGCTGGCAAAAGGCACCAATGGCGCCCATGCCGACATGGCGAGTCCGGCAATCAGGAAAACGATACGCGTCCCCAGATTGACGCGCTGATGTAAGTTGTTGTGCTGTGCGGCGTCCAGTGCTTTCATAAAAGTTATTTTTTCATTAGCTGTTAAAGCGACGAAGTTTAGCATCAAAGCTGGCATCACACCGCTGCCAAGAGCCGATCGGTTCACCTGTGATGATCGCCAGAAACAGGCATATTACCGATATTTTATCTGGCGTTGCGCTTTTCCAGAACTTTCCTGGCAGCGGCCAATCATTTCTGGAGTGACTTAACTAAAATTTCTTCTTCTGATAGTTGCAGTATACTGATGATACAAGCCGCCTCGCAGGCGGCTTCCACACTGATTTTCTGGCGCGCCCGCAAAGTTATTGTTTCCAGATTTTCGCCAGTAGGCAGCGACCAGATAAAACCGATATGTTAAGCAGCATCCCGGCTAATTAAGCGGATTAAAGCGAGATCGTTTTTATTTCTCCCTCAGGGGGGACTTTTTGCTGTGCCTTAATTCACTCCTTGTTACCTGCGGGTAACCCGTTTTCATCAGGCGAAACGGGCCACTTTTATGTGGCCTACAAGGCGTGCCGGTACGCTTAAATCATTAGTGGGTTTAATGACTGGTGCGAAAGTTTTCCTGCAATGAGGTTACCCATGTCTTCATCTCAAAATGAATTACCACTGACTGCGATTCTTCAGTCAGCCGCGATGCTTTATCCGGTCGCTGACGAATCAGTCGCTTTGCAAACGCTCAGCGTTGATACCACACCACCCGCAGCACTGCGTCCTTATGAGCCCGTCGCGCAGGATGGTGTCATAGCGGCCTGGGAGGCGAACAACAACATTCATCTGCGTGGTCGAGCAGAATCAGAGCCTGGCGCAACCGTCACCTTAACCTTCAACGATCAGAGTTGGACCAGTACGGTGAATCAATGGGGATACTGGAACGCTTCCATGCCGCCATCGGTATTAAGTGGGCTGGCCGACGGCAACTACAGCCTGACGCTGACCATCACCGATAAAGCCGGTAACAGCACCGATACCCAAGTCGGTTTTGGCGTTTATGTCGATAAAAGTATCAAACCCACGTTGACGCTGAACCCAGTTAGCGAAGATAACGCGGTGAGTGTCTCCGAAGGGGTTTACGATCTGGTGATCCGCGGTACGTCAACGCATATGCCGACTGGCAGCCATGTCACGCTGACATTAGGTGGCAAAACGTATCTTGGTGATGTCAGCGCGAACGGTAACTGGCGTGCCTCTATCAGTGCGGATGATTTACACGATTTCCAGGATGGCGTGTACACACTGAAGGTCACCGCAATCGATCCCAATGGCAAAACCACCTCCACGCAGCACGATCTCACCTTAATCACGCACGCCAGTAGCTTGCCGGAGATCAGCTTCGACAGTGTCACCGATGACAACGTGATCAATAAAGAGGAAAGCCAAAGCGATCTGACGTTGAGCGGCAGCTTATCGGTACTGGCTCCGGGGCAGCAAGTGAGCGTATGCAGCGGCGATGCCGTCTATCAGGCACAGGTTGGGAGTGATGGTCACTGGCAGGTCACTATCCCCGCTGCCGAGGTCGCCAGTTTCATCGCACCAGGTGAAGTGCGTGTATATGCCAGCGATGCCGCGAACAACAGTACCGATGCCCTGCTGGAACTCCATGTGGTCACCCAGTTGCCCGATATCTACTATGAGATGGATATAGGTGGCGATACCACACTGAATTTTGCCGAAGCGCAGCACGATCTGAGCTTCTATACCGAAAATATTAATCAACTCACCATTAACGGCAAAGCCTACACGCCTGTCGATGGCATGGTGACGCTCAGCGCCGCCGATTTGCAGGCGCTGCCAGATGGGGCAGTCTCTGCTATTGCCGCGCAAGCCGATCAATATGGCAATCACGATACGCAAACCATCGACACGCTTTTCACTGTTGCAACCCATCAGTTGCCGACCCTGACGCTCAATCAACCTTTCGATGACGGTGTGATTGATGCCGCAGACGTGAATACATGGCACCTGATTCAGGGCACCAGTACGCATCTTGATCAGGGAAGTGTAGTGACCGTCAGCTTAGGTGACCAAAGCTACAGCGCCACGGTGAAAGCGGATGGCAGTTGGTCATTCACTGTTCTGGCGGGCCAGTTGGCGACGCTGGATGACGGCAGTTATCAGATGAAAGCCAGCGCGCAGGATAAAGCCGGCAATGTGGCCAGTGCAAGTCAGCCTGTGTCGGTGGAAAGCCACGACAGCAACGCCAGCCTGAGCAGTGAGCAGGTGGATGCCTTGCTGGTCAATCTCAGTGAGAGTGGCGCCAGCCACAGTAGCCAGCCAAGTGATGCGGCGGTCAGTCGGACATTGGACACCCACTACAGTGCCAGCGATAGCGGATACACCCTCGCCGATCATCTGCAACAGCAGCACACCGCACAAACCATGGTGTAAGGCATACGTCGCCCGTTGCAACAGCGGGCGCTTTCTTTATACCTTTCAAGGAAATTCCAGGGATGAACTCACAACCAAATCACAGCGACAATCTTATCGCTGCCATCCTGCGTGCCGCCGCGCATTTAGGTAAAACCGCTGACCACCTTAGATTACAGCAGCAGATGCGTTGGTTTGCACATCTGGCGCCGCTGCAACAATTAGAGCGCATGGCTGAGTTGCTTGGCCTGCACTGTACCTCTGTGACACAGCAGCAACTGCGCTGGGGACCCGACGTCACGCCCATATTATTGATGCTAAATAACGGTGGGATTGCGTTGCTGGAAGAGATCAATCACGCGGGAGAGGTGCGTTACTGGTTAAGTGAAGGCGGTAATGTCATACGCGAAGGTCAACTCAGCGAGTTACTGGCGCAGAGCCTACCGGAAGTCGGTGTCATCGGTGTGGCGGCCCGCGGGCGTGACCAACGCATCGATGAGTTTATGCAGCCCTATCAGCCGCATTGGTTCTGGCACCATTTTCGTGGCATGCAGCGGCGTATCGTCGAAATCAGCCTGGCTTCCGTGGTCGGGAATGTGCTGGCACTGGCCGGGATTCTGTTTTCAATGCAGGTCTATGACCGGGTTATCCCGGCGCAATCGCAATCCACTTTGTGGGTGCTCTTCTCGGGGGTGTTGCTGGCAGTAGGCATCGAGTATCTGATTCGCTTAATGCGTACTCAAGTGGCGGATCTCATGGGGAAGCGTATCGACTTGAAACTTTCTTCGATGCTGTTCGCACGCGCCATGAACATCCGTAATGAGGCGCGTCCTCGATCCACTGGCGCATTTATTGCGCAACTGCGAGAAATCGACCAGGTTCGAGAACTGCTGACCTCTACCACCGTGGGGGCAGCAGCCGATCTGCCTTTTGTGCTGCTGTTTTTATTCATCATGGCGTCAATCGGCGGTTGGCTGGTGATCATTCCACTGCTGGCTATCCCGCTGATTGTGATCCCCGGTTTACTGATACAAATTCCGATGGCACGGCTGGCACAGGAAGGTCTGCGTGAGGGGGCGTTGCGTCAGGCGGTATTGGTGGAAACGTTGGAAGGTGTAGAAGATATTAAAGCGCTGCAAGCGGAACCCTATTTTCAACGTCAGTGGGAGCAAACGCACGAAGTCAGTGCCGCCGTGAGCAATCAGCAACGGCTTTGGGGAGCGCGCTTAACCGGGTGGGCGGCCAGCGTGCAACAGCTCACCTATGCCAGCATGCTGGTCTTTGGTGTCTACCTGATTTTAAACAACCAGATTACGACGGGTACGCTGGTGGCCAGTAGTTTGCTCTCTTCACGTACTCTCGCGCCACTCATGCAACTCACCATGGTGTTTTCCCGCTGGCAGCATGCTAAATCCGCCATGAAAGGGCTCGATGCACTGCTGCAAAAACCACTCGACCGCCCGGAGCACCAAAGTCTTGCGCACAGCCCCGTGTTGAGAGGCCACTTCAAGTTGCAAGATGTGCGCTATCGCTATGAAGAAGAAAGTCACCTGAGCGTCCTGAATATTGCGCAGTTGGAGATTCACCCCGGTGAGCGGGTGGCGATTCTCGGCAAAGTGGGGGCGGGAAAATCGACGCTGCTGAAAATGTTGGCCGGTCAGGCGCGAGCGACGCAGGGTAGGGTCTGGGTAGATGGTGTGGATATGGCGGGGATTGATCCCATCGATCTGCGCCGCCAACTGGGTTGGTTGTCCCAGGATGCGCGTTTGTTTTTTGGGACGCTACGTCAGAATTTGCTACTCGGTAATCCCCATGCGAGTGAACAGGAGATGCTGCAAGCGTTGCGCATCAGCGGGGCGCTGGCGATGGTGCAACAAGATGCCGCGAGTCTTGATCGGGTGATTCAGGAAGGTGGGCGCGGCTTATCGGGTGGGCAACGGCAAATGATACTGCTGAGCCGATTAATCTTGCGGCAGCCCCAGGTGGTGCTGCTGGACGAACCCACCGCGGCGATGGATGAGGCGCTGGAAGCGCAGGTGATTCTTCAGTTGTCTCAGTGGATGACGGACCGCACGCTGGTGTTGGTCACCCATCGCCCAGCGCTGCTGCGGATGGTTGAGCGGATTGTGGTGATGGATAACGGGCGTATTGTGGCCGATGGTGCTCGTGAGGAGATATTACGCCATGCTGTGAGCATGAAAGGCGGTGCGGCATGAATCGGGCGATGGTGAATCAAACCCTGGCTCAGCGTGAGCGTAAAACCTCGGCGATTATCTGGGTGTGTGCACTCACGCTGCTGTTGTTTCTCGTGTGGGCCCACTTCGCCGTGCTTGATGAGGTCACGGTGGGCTATGGCAAAGTGATCCCTTCAAGCCGAGCCCAGGTGATCGACAGCCTCGACGGGGGCATTATCAAACAGCTCAATGTGCATGAAGGCAGTATTGTTGAGCGTGGTCAGGTGCTGGCGACATTAGATGCAACTCGCTTTGCCTCCAGCTTCGGCGAAGCCATTGCTCGTGTGCGCATGTTGCGCGCCTCCGCGCAGCGCCTGCAAGCCGAACTGAACGATCAGCCGCTGACTTTTAGTGCGGATATCCTACAACATCCTCAGCTAGTGGCGCGTGAAACTCAGCTTTACCAGTCACGACGGCAGAATCTCACCGAAAGTCTTCGCAATCTGCAGCAGTCCTTAAAGCTGGTGCAGGATGAGCTCAATATCACGCAACCGCTGGTGCTGCGCGGGGCGGCGGGCAAAGTGGACCTTATTCGTTTACGCCGTCAGGTCAGTGATTTGCAGGGAAAAATTGATGAAGTGCGCAATGACTATTATGTCCGGGCCCACGAGGAACAGGTCAAGAATGACGGTGAACTGGATGCCCAGCAACAGGTCGCAGCGGGTAAGCAGGATCAATTAGCGCGCACCGCTTTGCTTTCACCGGTGCATGGCATTGTAAAAGACATTCGCGTGACGACCGTCGGTGGTGTGTTGGAGCCAGGTAGTAAGTTGATGGAAATCGTCCCACTGGAGGACCAGTTGCTGATCGAAACACGCCTCAGTCCACGTGATATCGGCTACATTCGGCCTGGTTTGCCGGCGGTGGTCAAGGTGACGGCTTATGATGCGGCTATCTATGGTGATTTGAAAGGCGAAGTGGAAAACGTGTCACCGGATACCTTGCAGGACGAGGTTAAACACGAGCAATACTATTATCGGGTGTATGTCAGAACGCAAAAAGCAGAACTCTTCAGCCCTCAAGGTCAGAAATTTGCCATCATGCCCGGTATGGTGGCTGATGTTGAGATAAAAACCGGTCAGAAAACCGTGATGGATTATCTCCTTAAGCCGCTGAATAAAGCTAAAGAATCTCTCAGAGAGCGTTAAATATACGGGCCGGATAATATTTCAGCAATCTTTGTTACTGGCGGAAATTAACATTGCCTATTTATGGCTAAGCAATGAACAAAAAGTGCGAAAATAAACAAATAATGTGAAAATAAGGTGGTGTTAATTTAACCCGTGAAACTAACTTTACTTGGTATAAGAAGGGAGGGCGGGAATCGTAGGCAAAAAAATGCCGGACAATCATGTCCGGCGGGAATTAGGGTAAAACAACTCATTCGGGGTGAATGAAGGTAATAATGAAATAAATGATGATAGCGGGAGTAATTGTATGCGCTGAGTGGCGTTAAGTTTTATCATTCAGTGCGGCAGCTTATCTCATCTTATCCCTATGTATTTAAATGAATAAAATTCTGTTTATCAATTAGTGCGATATTTTTTGCCGATGTGTGCTG
>Ga0157363_1007883_pt1 | contig 10104 bp, 9 predicted proteins | sample AttsexASBM1_FD_111477 | JGI IMG/M metagenome (GOLD analysis project Ga0157363, IMG submission 111477) | Fungus gardens microbial communities from leaf cutter ant in Ribeirão Preto, State of São Paulo, Brazil - Atta sexdens ASBM1 | ecosystem: Host-associated > Fungi > Mycelium > Unclassified ...
ATGGTTACTTTCTGATTCCTGAAGGGCAAATAAAAAGGGCGATTGTCTTTGGATGCATTGCAGGAACCGCCATAACAGCAGCTGCAATCGTCTTTAATCTGATCGATTATTTTAAAGCCCGTAGGTCCCCCTCCTTCCGATCCTGATTAATCTTCATAAAAAATCCCGGCCAGTATCACACTGAGCCGGGATTTCTTATTTACAACCAGTTGGTTATTTTAAATTACCCGCCACTCCACAGCCCCATCAGGGATTTTCCGCGGCCGCTTTTGCGGCGTGGCAACCAGTTCAATAAACGCCGCTATCTCCCGCTGCTTGCGGGCCGACAGCTTTTTGCACGCCCGCTTCAGCGTGGTCACCACTTCAGGCTCGGCGGGCTGCTCCGGCACGGGTTCGCGCACGCTCAGCAGCAGATGTCCCGGCATTACCCGCACGTCAACCGGCGTTCCCGTTCCAAACCCCACCTCTTCCAGCCAGCGGCCCTTCAGATGAATGGACGGCAGCGGCTTATACTTCGCATCGCTGACATAACCCACGGTATAACAGCGGGTTGTGGGTGTGACTGTCTCTGGCTTATGATATTGCTCAGCCATAATCAACTCCTTGATAGTTGGTTGTGGTCAGCGGCGGTAAAGGGTTGCCGCCCTTTACCGCCGCGCTAAAAATAAATTTTTCTGCAATTCCTTTTCTGTTTTAACCTGTTCAAATATACACCTTATCCCGGATGAACTCATTGAAATCGCATTATAAAAATGCGAGCTGTCTCCACAGAATGAATTAATCATTTTGCTTCGGCAGCCTGATAATCGGACAGTCGGTGGCGCTGGAAAGCGGCGACAAAATCAGCCTGGCGGGCAGCAACATTATCGCCACCGACGACGTGTCGCTGAAGACGGGTCGGGATATCACCGTGACCACGGCGGAAAACCACTATCACGCCGAGTCCGCCAGCCAGAGCAAAAAATCGGGTGTCTCCGGCACCGGCGGCATCGGCGTCAGCATCGGCACTAACAAACTAAAAACACAGGACAGCGAAACCACGCTGACGCATACCGGCAGCACCGGCGGCAGCGTCACGATAAGCGCTGGCACCGTTCTTAACCAGTTTAAAGGCAATATGGCCAACGGCGTGCTGGCGGGCCTGAACGGCTCGGACAGCGCGGACTCCACGACCAGGGCGGCGGTGAGCGAAGGCACGATAACCATTCGTGATAAGGAAAATCAGCAGCAGGACGTTGCAGAGCTGAGCCGGGACGTGGAAAATGCGAATCCAGGCTTTGAGCAAATCTTCGACAAGGAGAAGGAGCAGAACCGGCTGAAGGCGGCGCAGCTGATAGCGGAAATCAACATAAAGGCGATAGATATCGCGCGCACGGAAGATCAGATAGCGGGCGAGAAAGCGAAGCAGGACTTGGCGGCACTGGTAGCAGGTCTGGCGAGCGGCGTTTCCAGAGACAGCAAGGCGGTTGAAGTAATCGGAGCATAGGCCAGGAAGAATGCGGCTGAGCATATAATCAGGCAAAAGTAATCGAACAGGTTATGGACGCCAGTTGAAGAATTTTCTTAAAAAAATAATATATTGGATGCCGGTGCCGATAGTAACCTGCGTAGTCTGCGCTGTTTGTATATTTTCAAATCTTAACCTAAAAGGGAAGTTAAAATGTTGTGTCTTAAATGTTCCAAAGTGGAAGGAAATAAAGAGTCGGGGATTTGTGATAGTTGTGAGCAGACAGAGCAAAGCAAAATCAACGGGATTTTATACTTGCCAGCTTTAGGCTTGATATTAGGCCTGCCCGTTCTGCTATATACCTGCTTTTATTTGATAAAAATGCTCGCGCAAATCCATCAACAGACAGGCCAGATCAACACCTATGGCATAGGGATTATTATTGTTATCATAGTGCAAATTGCGATAACGCTAACAGCATGCTGGTGCTTCTTCAAAAAGTTAAAGCGTACCCGGTATATCATGATTGCTTATTATCTTCTGGGGTTGGGGTTTACTTTTTACTGCACCTGGTTCCCGGCTATATTATTTGATTTTAAGCTTGATGATAGTGGTGTAAAGGCAATGGGAAGAAGCTTAATAAGCTGTGTTATATGGGTCCCTTATTTTATCTTCTCAAAAAGAATAAATAAGGTTTTTGTACATTAATTTTTACAGCATAACAGAGTGTCAGGCTCTCAAAAGAATCTCTGCATTATAGTGAAGTCCCGTTTATACAGCGGGATTTTACCTTCTGTTTTAACACGTTCCTTTTAATCGAATGCCAATTTCTACGTGGACCCAGGTTCATTTAAAATTGCCGATCCGCCAATGCTTATTTCTCAGTTAATGAAATGTTCATAATTTTATTTCCAGTAATCATCTCTTTTAAGGATGTACCCTCCTTCTGTTTCGTCTGAAGTAGCGAATGCCTTTCTGAGGTTGCCTGGCGACAGCAAATGCTCATTTATCGAGCCGGGCCGCATCTTTCTCTGCAACGCTGTAGAATCCGCGCAGAAATTGATCCAACACGTCCTGATTTTCACTCTCCGCCATTGTCTTGCGCCGCCATATCCTGCATCGTTACAGGCAAATTTATTTGCTAAGGAGATGGCATGTTGCTTTCGTTTTTTCGCTGGCTGGTTGGGCTACTTTATCGCATCCGTCTGAATGGCGAGCTCGCCCCGCTGCATCAACAAAAAGTGCTGATTGTTCCTAACCATATGTCTTTTCTGGACGGAATGCTGCTGGCGCTCTTTCTGCCCGTAAAGCCGGTTTTCGCGGTTTACTCCTCTGTCAGCGAGCAGTGGTATATGCGCTGGGTGCGTTCGCTGGTCGATTTTGTGCCGCTCGATCCCACTAAACCGCTTTCAATCAAGCATCTGGTAAAAACAGTGAGCCAGGGGCGTCCCGTAGTGATTTTCCCGGAAGGGCGAATTACCGTTACCGGATCGCTGATGAAAATCTACGACGGCGCCGGTTTCGTGGCGGCGAAATCGCAGGCTACCGTGGTGCCGATACGTATTGAAGGTGCGGAGTTTTCGCCGTTTGGTCGTCTGGCTGGCGTGTTCAAACGCCGCCTGTTTCCGCGTATCACTCTGACCGTGCTGCCTGCCACTTCTATCCCTATGCCTGAGGCGAAAACCGCACGGGAACGCCGTAAGCTGGCGGGCGAGCATCTGCATCATATTATGATGGAAGCGCGGATGGCGGTGCGTCCGCGCGAGACGCTTTATCAGGCGTTTCTGGCCGCCCGCATGCGCTATGGCTACTTCAAACCCTGTATTGAGGACGTCAATTTTCAGCCAGACAGCTACACGGGATTGTTGAAAAAAACGCTGGGCGTTGGTCGAATCCTGGAACGCTACACGGCGCCGGGTGAATATATCGGCTTGCTGTTACCGAACGCGACGGTTGCCGCCGCCGCGATTCTGGGCGCCTCTATGCGTGGTCGCGTGCCCGCCATGTTGAACTACACTGCGGGCGTTAAAGGCGTCGGCAGCGCGCTGCAAGCGGCAGAGGTGAAAACGGTTTTCACTTCCCGTCAGTTTCTGGACAAGGGCAAGCTCTGGCATCTGCCTGAACAGCTTACACAGGTAAAATGGGTTTTCCTGGAAGATTTAAAAGACACCGTCACTACTCAGGATAAGCTCTGGATCCTGGGGCATCTGCTGCTGCCGCGGCTTGCTGAGGTAAAGCAGCAGCCGGAAGATGCGGCAATGGTGCTCTTTACGTCCGGTTCGGAAGGCAATCCCAAAGGCGTGGTGCATTCGCATAAAAGCCTGCTGGCGAACGTTGAGCAGATCCGCACGGTTGCCGACTTTACGCCGCGCGACAAATTTATGTCCGCGCTGCCGCTGTTTCACGCATTTGGCCTGACGGTCGGGCTGTTTACGCCTTTGATGACTGGCGCACAGGTCTTCCTTTATCCCAGCCCGCTGCATTACCGCATTGTTCCCGAGCTGGTATATGACCGAAACTGTACGGTGCTGTTCGGGACTTCGACCTTTTTGGGCAATTATGCGCGCTTTGCCAATCCGTATGATTTTGCGCGGCTGCGCTATGTGGTGGCGGGCGCTGAAAAATTACAGGAAGGTACGCGTCAGACCTGGCTGGATAAGTTCGGCATTCGTATTCTGGAAGGCTATGGCGTAACGGAGTGCGCGCCCGTGGTCGCCATCAACGTGCCGATGGCGGCGAAGAATCATACCGTCGGTCGCATTCTGCCGGGTATGGATTCCCGGCTGATCTCCGTACCGGGCATTGAGCAGGGCGGGCTGCTGCAGTTGCGCGGGCCTAACATCATGAAAGGCTACCTCAGAGTCGAAAAGCCAGGCGTACTGGAAGCGCCACAGGCGGATAACGGCGAAGGACAGATGGAAGCGGGCTGGTACGATACCGGCGATATCGTCAGCTTTGACGAGCACGGTTTCTGTCAGATCCAGGGACGCGCGAAACGCTTTGCCAAAATTGCCGGCGAGATGGTTTCGCTGGAAACGGTAGAGCAGATAGCGCTGAAAGCCTCGGAGGATAAGCAGCATGCTGCATCAATCAAGCCGGACGGCAATCGTGGCGAGGCGCTGGTACTCTTTACCACTGACGGCGGGTTAACCCGCGAGCGTCTGCAACAGGCAGCGCGCGAGCTGGGCGCGCCGGAGCTGGCGGTACCGCGCGATATTCGCGTTCTTAAGCAGCTGCCGCTGCTGGGCAGCGGTAAACCCGATTTCGTAACGCTGAAAAGCATGGCGGAACAGCCGGAGAAACAGTCGGAAAATGCATAATTCAACAGGTGGTGAAAAGCTGCTTTCGCGCGGTATGCTCGCGGTCATCGCCGCGCAGTTTTTATCGGCGTTTGGCGATAATGCGCTGCTGTTCGCTACGCTGGCGGTGCTTAAGCAGCAGGTCTACCCGGACTGGAGCCAGCCGGTGCTACAGATGGTCTTTGTCGCCACCTATATCATTCTGGCGCCTTTTGTCGGCCAGCTGGCGGACAGCTTCGCCAAAGGACGCGTAATGATGTTCGCCAACGGCCTCAAGCTGCTGGGCGCGTTAACTATCTGCTTCGGCTTTAATCCCTTTATCGGCTATGCGCTGGTGGGGATCGGCGCGGCGGCCTATTCGCCTGCCAAATACGGCATCCTGGGCGAAATCACCGGCGGCGAAACCCTGGTCAAGGCCAATGGTCTGATGGAGTCATCCACTATCGCGGCGATTTTGCTGGGCTCAATCGCCGGCGGCGTGCTGGCCGACTGGAACCTTACCGGCGCGCTTGTCGCGTGCGTGTTAGCCTACGGACTTGCCGTGGCGGCCAACATGCTGATCCCAAAACTGGCGGCGGCGAGAGCGGGGCAAAGCTGGCATCCGCTACATATGTCACGCAGCTTTTTCCGCGCCTGTCGCGAGCTGTGGCGCGACGGCGAAACCCGTTTTTCCCTGGTGGGCACCAGCCTGTTCTGGGGCGCTGGCGTGACGCTGCGTTTCCTGCTGGTGCTTTGGGTGCCGGTCGCATTAGGGATAACAGACAACAAAACGCCCACGTTGCTGAACGCGATGGTCGCCATTGGTATTGTATTTGGCGCAGGCGCGGCGGCTAAACTGGTAACCCTGAAAACGGTCGGCAGATGTATGCCGGCGGGCGTGCTGATTGGTGTAGCCGTGGTCTGCTTCGCCTTGCAGCATACGGCCGCAGGCGCTTACGGTTTGCTGATCGTCATTGGGATGCTGGGCGGCTTCTTTGTGGTGCCGCTGAACGCGCTGCTGCAGATGCGTGGCAAAGAGAGCGTCGGCGCGGGCAACGCTATCGCGGTGCAGAACCTGGGCGAAAACGGCGCGATGCTGCTGATGCTGGGGCTCTATTCGCTGGCGGTGAAGCTGGGCGCGCCACCGGTAGCGACAGGCGTAGGCTTCGGCGCGCTGTTTGCGCTGGCGATTGCCGTGCTCTGGGGCTGGCAGCTGGCGCAAAAGCGTAGCGGAAAGCGCGCAGGGTAAACTTTCCCTGGCGCAGAAAAAAGGGCGGAATGAATCCGCCCTTTTTATTCTTTGAATTTCAGATCGTTAGCAGAGCAAACAATTAAGGCGCCGGGAAAGTATAGCGGCGATGAATCGCTTCCAGCGCCTGCATCACTTCTTCATCCAGCGTCAGGTTATAGCTGTCGATATTAATCTGCAGCTGCTCCAGCGTGGTTGCGCCCAGTAGCGTGCTGGCGACGAAAGGCTGCTGACGGACAAAAGCCAGCGCCATTTGTGAAGGATCAAGCCCATGTTTTTTCGCCAGCGCGACATATTCGGCAATCGCCAGCTGAGCCTGCTCGCCGCTGTAGCGGGTAAAGCGGCTGAACAGCGTATTGCGCGCGCCTGCCGGCTTCGCGCCGTTCAGGTATTTGCCGCTCAGCGTACCGAAAGCCAGGCAGGAGTAGGCCAATAGCTCCACGCCTTCATGCTGGCTAATCTCCGCCAGGCCGACTTCAAAACTGCGGTTCAGCAGGCTATAGGGATTCTGGATAGAGACGATGCGTGGCAGCTCATGTTTTTCCGCCAGCTGCAGATAGCGCATAACGCCCCAGGGCGTTTCGTTCGACACGCCGATATAGCGGATTTTGCCCGCGCGAACCTGTTCGTTTAGCGCTTCCAGCGTCTCCAGCAGCGTGACCGTGGACGTATCTTCCGCGTACTCATAGTTCAGGCGGCCAAAATAGTTAGTCTGCCGCTGCGGCCAGTGCAGCTGATAGAGATCCAGATAATCGGTGTTCAGGCGTTTCAGGCTGGCATCCAGCGCCTGACGAATATTTTTACGATCCAACGCCTGGCCCGGACGAATGGAAGCGTCCGCGCCGCGTACTGGCCCGGCAACTTTGGAAGCCAGCACGATTTTTTCGCGATTGCCGCGGGATTTCAGCCAGCTGCCGATATAAGTTTCGGTTAAACCCTGGGTCTCCGGGCGCGGCGGCACCGGATACATTTCTGCGGTATCAATCAGGTTAATGCCGGAGCGAATCGCCAGATCGAGCTGCGCATGAGCATCGGCTTCGCTGATCTGCTCGCCAAACGTCATGGTGCCTAAACCCAGGCTGCTGATCTCCAGCGTGCTGTGGGGGATACGATGATAGTGCATTTGCCGGCTTCCTTTTTCATTATTAAAAGACCAGCCTGACGCGCTGAAGCAGACGCCAGATCCGGCTTTTGACTATAACCGCCGGGCGCAGCAGGGGGAAGAGCGGATTTATCGGTAAGTGCGGTAGGAAGCCACCTGGCGGAAAACTCAGGCGGCCCGGGCGGTTTTAGCGTTCGACAATCGATGAAACCTCATCGCCGTTAATCTGCAGTTCGTGACCGGAGCGGTCGGTGTATTTCACCAGGCCGGTGTCGGGATCGATCTCCGGTTTACCCTGGGTCATTATCATCTTGCCCTCTTTGGTCGCCATCACGTAATCGCTGCTACAGCCGCCCAGCAGCGTGGCCAGCATCAATACGGCCGCGCCTGACATCAACTTCATACTTCGCTCCCTTTACCTGGAATTTGCCTGCTCCCAGTATTAGCGCATTTTACGGAAAGCGTTAACCGCATAACTCCGAAAAGAAAGGTGCAGCACGGCAAACTATTGACTTCGATCGTAAAAGCGGCAGGAGAAACTGGCCGATATCGTCGGCCAGCTTTTATCAGGCGTGATGCTTTCTGCTGCGCAGCAGGTTAAGGCATTCCACTGACATAGAGAAAAACATCGCGAAATAGATATAGCCTTTTGGCACGTGAATATTGAAGCTTTCCAGCATCAGCGTGAACCCCACCAGAATAAGGAAAGTCAGCGCCAGCATCTTTACTGAAGGGTGACGTTCGACAAATTCGCCGATAGCGCGGGCAGCAAACATCATCACGCCGACAGCGATAACTACTGCTGCCATCATAATAATCAGGTGATCGGACAGGCCGACGGCGGTAATCACCGAATCCAGGCTAAAAATGATATCCAGCAGCATAATTTGCACAATCGCGCCGACAAAAGAGTGCACGTTGCTGCTGTGCGTTTCTTCACCGCCTTCGATGGTTTCATGAATCTCCATGCTGGATTTCCATAGCAAAAACAGTCCGCCAAACAGCAGAATAAGATCGCGGGCTGAGAAGGCGTGATCCATTAAGGTAAACAGCGGCGTGGTCAGACGGATCACCCACGCGATGGAAGCCAGCAGGCCGAGCCGCATCAGCATTGCGCCCGCCAGGCCTATGCGGCGCGCGGCGTTTTGCTGCTGTTTGGGGAGCTTAGCCACTACCAGAGAGAGGAAAATAATATTATCAATACCCAGGACGATTTCCAGAATCGTCAACGTGCCCAGCGCCAGCCAGGCGTTGGGATCGGCAAGCCAGTCAAACATACAGAGGTCGCATCCTAAACGAAAGGTAAACGAAGAGTATACTCATCTGGCTGCCGCCGAGCTAAGGCTTTACAGCAAAAAATGGCGGGCAAGCAGTGGTGCGGTAAAGGTTTTCTTCAGATAAAAGCCTCTTGGCAAAGTCATCACCGGCTGGCCGTTTTCGCCGATGCCTTCCGTCAGCGCTCTGCTGTTGGCTGCTTTCGGGCGGATTTGCAGTACCTCGCCGTGGCGAGCCGTAATCCGTTCCACCTGGCCCAGCACGATCATATCCATCAGTTCTTCCCAGTCGCGCCGCAGCAGCGACTCCTCTTCCTGATTTGGGCTCCAGAGCAACGGCGCGCCGACGCGACGTTCGGCCAGCGGAATAGTGCGATCGCCTTCCACCGGCATCCACAGCACTCTGGCCAGCTTATGGCGCACGTGGCTGGTTTCCCACACCAGACCGCTATTGCCGGTTAGCGGCGCCACGCAAACAAACGTGGTTTCCAGCGGACGGCCCAGAGCATCGACGGGAATGGTTTTCAGCTCCACGCCGATCTCGGCGAAATCCTGCTCGGGCTTGCTGCCTGCGCTGGCGCCCAGATAGCGCTCCAGCAACATACCCACCCAACCCTTATCACGGCGCAGGTCGCGTGGAATAGCCAGCCCTGCGCGTAGCGCCAGTTCGCCCAGTGTGTAGCCTGCCAACTGATGCGCACGCTCAAGTAAAACGGTTTCGTTTTCCGGCGGCGGAACCGGAGAAAAAAGGTCTGCCATCGTCGGCTCTCCAGGGTTGATTAAAAAATGAACAGCCTATCGGCGCGGTTAACAGCGCGAGTTGATAACCAGGGAAGAGCGGAATAATAGCATGATAAATCGCATCTTTTTATCCTTGCCGCATTGGCTGATGCCGGTGAAAAAAAAGGTTATGCCCGTCTGCGCACCGACAATGAACAGGATCTTACACGTAGTTATCCACAGAAAAATGGGATAAGTTGGGTTTTACAATAATACTGTTTCCATTTACAGGCTTGACGCCGCGCTTTTGTCCCTTTTTCACCATTTTTTGCTTAGGATAACGGCACATCCTGTGGATAAAAAAGTCGGTGTTCGATCTTTCGCCACTCGCCAGCCTGCGCAACATAACAACAGGGCGGAAGGTGGAATTAATGACAGGTTAAACGTATAAAACCCAGATAATATAATGAGTTAAGTATAGGGCTGGACGCGCTTATGCGATCCCGATCGAAAGTTTTCCCCAAAGGTTAAGAGAGTTCTGCACAAAGATATCCACAGAAAAGGTGAATAAGATCGGGCAAAAGCGGCGCTTTCTGTTTATAACTTCGTGAATTTACGCAAGTTATCCCGCGTTTGCCGCTCACGGCGGCCCAAAAGCAGTGGTTTACCGCCTGTAAGGAGTATGAAACAATCAGGCTATCCAGGTTTTAGTTTGAGGTAGTCCAGTGATCGATGATGATGGCTACCGCCCGAATGTTGGTATCGTAATTTGTAACAGGCAGGGACAAGTGTTGTGGGCCAGAAGGTATGGCCAGCACTCCTGGCAGTTTCCTCAGGGAGGCATCAATCCTGGCGAAACGGCAGAACAGGCGATGTATCGAGAACTCTTTGAGGAAGTCGGTTTGCATCGTAAAGATGTGCGCATCCTTGCCTCTACCCGAAACTGGTTACGCTATAAGTTGCCAAAACGTTTGGTGCGTTGGGACACAAAGCCGGTTTGTATCGGCCAGAAACAGAAGTGGTTTCTTCTGCAA
>Ga0157363_1007884_pt1 | contig 10103 bp, 9 predicted proteins | sample AttsexASBM1_FD_111477 | JGI IMG/M metagenome (GOLD analysis project Ga0157363, IMG submission 111477) | Fungus gardens microbial communities from leaf cutter ant in Ribeirão Preto, State of São Paulo, Brazil - Atta sexdens ASBM1 | ecosystem: Host-associated > Fungi > Mycelium > Unclassified ...
TTAATTATAAATTAAATATTTAGATATTATTAGTTATTATATATTAAGTACTATTCTCAAACAAATGACTTATTAAAATTTAGTACATTCTCTTCAGAGTATCGTTTCGTTGTATATGGAACTGAACGAGATAACTTGAAAAAAAAAAAAAGGAAAAAAAAGTGAACTTGTAGCTTCCACATCGTCCCTCACCTAAATCCGTATCGTGTGACGCGCCAGAAATGGGCGCCTGAAGACGTCTAACAATAAGTCTGGCCTGCACGTGGCCCGTTGACTTCTCGATTTGAATGCACTCGGCGCATGATGAAATTCGGCGAGCCTATGTCATGCTCGCCGTTGTGACACGCTGCTATCCGTTATGACGTCAACGATGTGTGTCGCACGCGTTCATTATCGCGTGTGCAACACGAGCGCATGGGATACACGATTTTTGCTATTACCGTCAATATAAATATTATATAATCAACGTCATATTTAGACCGTTCAAAATGAGCGCTGATTAGATATAATTCTCCTTGAAGAAACTCACATAGTTATAGTATTACCTGCAAAAACATTCTTAAATATAATATTTAATAGAAAATTATTCCGGAACGTTTCACATTATGAAACGTTTTGTAATTGAACTAATTTTGTCAGAAACTCATGACGAAATGTTTTAATTTCGATATTTAGGGTCACAGAATAGGCCAATTATGTACTTCAGTTCAACTTCAGCCGTCTAGAATGTTAATTCGTCTTCACTTAGTAGGGCGATGGACCGCAATTTTGTCCAATCGAACATTGATCGTACGAATAATTGGTCGGATGGACATCGTAGGCAAGGTCACGAAAAAGACAGGCTTAACTTGTGTATAAATGATAAAGACGGTCAAAATGATCCACAAATTAGAGGTTTCACATGAGAACGCCAACCATGTCTGAAATTAAATATCCGGAATATCATACCAGTAATATGATAAGAGTGCATGCAACAGTTTTGCTGCTGTGTCAGAAAAACCATGTAAGAACGATAACTCTATTGCTCATATTCTGTTCTATATTTTCAATGACGATTTTATTAATTGTAATTGAAAATTAACGTAATCAAATATGTATAATAATACATTTAAAATATAAGACATCTTTGAGAGATCCTATTTAAAATTCGAAGAAATTAATTAAGTATCCACATAAAGATTTTGCAAGAATAAATAGAAATTATACTGAATTAAAAGTAGTAGTTGAAATCTTTCAAAACGTATACATATAAACAGCTCGAGAGCTCTAAAAATATACAAAACGTAACCCTAATATTTACTTTAAATTCCACTGAAGTTACGTTTCTTCTAAAGTCACGAATTGCTATCTGTGCAATAAACAGTAATAAATTATTAATTAAATCAATTGTGTCATAAATATGCTTATTTTTTTTGTTCGTTCTTCTGTCAATCATTTCATTTAAAAGATTTATTTGAAGCTTGTACTTTGATAGACGAAACAGTGTCAAGTCATTGACACGTCAGTGGCAAGCGTAACTGTCAACATTGTCAATAATCTCTCGATCATGCTTCAAAATTTTCTCACTATTTAAAATTTATCTCCAGTGAAATTTTCACGTATTAGCATTACAGTATTCAATTTCGAGGACAGTTCAATTAATGGAAAAATTTATTATACAATCAAGTTGAAATTAATCAATCAACCATCGTTCAACAAGAGCAACTTACTTATGTAATATCATTGAAAAATATTTAATCAACAATGTTAACCGAAAAGAACAATACGGTCATGTACGAGCAAGCTCCCTCGAGTGTATGCAAGGAGCATTACTTATTTTTGTTGGAATTATACGTTAAACAGGCGTCAGGCGACCGCCTAACCAAGTTGAATCAGATGTTTTTCATACCTACCAGCGTCCATTTTGGATTCCTCGACTTCGTAAATGAGAATGATCTAGTGATCACTCCGGTGAATCCCCTTTTCCAACCGCAAGTAGGCATCATTGATGAAGCTGAAGTATTCAATGTTGGAAAATCAGTATTGTTCGCTATCGATTCTGAGGCGGCTATGAACCGCGCTGCAAAAATGATCCTTAAATTCACGGTGAAGAAGCAGATGCCAGAGGCCATCAAGGATGTCTTAGTAGGAACTGGCGAGCTGGATTTGTCCGGCCAGTATGCGGCTTTGCGAATAGAGATGATACAGGACTGGAAAAATGGTGTTACAACGTCTAAAGAGTTTGATGGTCAAGTGCCATTGATTTATAATGGTAACTTGACGGACAATCTGGATATCTTTGTAAGAATCTCTGGTCTCGGACAGATGATTGTCACAGAATTTGACGCACCAATCGCACAGGATCCTTCAACATTTATTTTCGGCGCTGGAGAAGCTGATCAGATTTTATTGTACAAATGTCGCAAAGTAGACTCTCGTATTCTTGATGTTTTCGAAGGTTCCTGCGAGGATCTTCAAAGACCAATAACTTGTCCTATGTGCATACCAGAGAAGTATCCTTGTATATCGTGTGGGAAATTAGCAGCTGTTGAAAAGAGGAATGAGAAAATAAGAAAAAAAAGAATCGATGGGATGATTGAAAGAAAGGATACAGTATGTATTTAGAAAATTAAGAAATAATTCCTCGATTAGATATCTAAGCTCAGTTCTGATTTTTCAGTCATCAAAAGATTCTGTTCGCGATTTGTCTCAGCCTTGCGGCAAGCCGATAGTTCTTAAAGTATCCGGTCTCTTCGATAATGGTGACAATCTCGGAAAGAAACCTACAATAACAGTTGCCGCAGAATCTGCAGCAACGAAACCAGACAAGCCATCTGATCCTGACCATGATATTTTTGTTTTGAGAATCGGTAAAAAGGGCCTCGTTGGGGTTGGCGAGAAATCTGATATACAGCTAGAGATGAAAACCCCGAAAGGACCTGAAAGAAGGCCCCCGATTAGATATGAGACCAGAGATGTGCAGACAGATGAGCATCGTAAAGAACTGCCGAAAGAGCAGATTAAAAAGAAGATTAAGAAGAAAAAATGAAACACTTCTTTATTTAAATTCAAGAGTCAAGTTCTTATAATATTCTAAGCATAAATCTAAGGAATTAATTTTGTATCTTTTCTTATTGTCAATTTTCGATTTTAATACATTTGTTTGTTGATACAATTGTTGTGTAATAAACATGTATTTACATTAAAATTTTTTAGATTTTAATTTTTTCTTTTATTAATTAAATTTTGTATTCCTTTAAATTTTTATTTTTTATTATTTATATTTTTATTTAAATTTTATTTAATTACTTATTTAATTATGTAATTAATTATTTTTTAATTTAATTTAATTTTTTATTTAATTATTTAATTATTTATTATTTAAATTTTTTCTTTTACTAAATATTGCCAAAAAAACAAAATATTATCACTGTAGATATAGATAAGATAAAAATGATATAAATCGAAATAAATTTAATAAATCAAATAAACTGTTTTACTTTTGCACATTATATTCTCCTAATATCGAGAACATAGCTTTAAAACCTCGAACTAGTAATTTACTTCAGTAACTTGTAATTGTCAACCTAAATTTTTTGTATCCTCAATGACAATCAAAATTAATTAGAGTAAACATAAACAATAATTGAATAAAAATTGCTAAAGTATGTTCTATAATTAAAGAAAATTCAATTTATTGAATTTTCATTAAAAAGACAAGTAAACATAAAATAAAAATTTAAAAAGTAGTATAAATAATTTGTTATATTCCTTGCAATCTCTTACATAGAAATATATGATAGAAACAGAAACTAATGGAAGGGAAACTGTTGATTTTGATAGAATTATTAGTCGATACAGTGAATACTACAATACGGGCGATCTACGACGAAATATTGCCGGCAAAAACATGCGTCTCATTTCAAGTAAAAAAACTTTATACTTATTAATTCATTTATTAATTCGTTAATATTGTAAAAATAATTATAGATACTGAACTTGCCCCCTATCAATATTTATCAAGAAATGCCAACAGAAATTTGCGCCTGTTCGCACAATGAATCGCAAGTCTTTAAAAAGGGCAAATCCTGTTTATTTGCTCTTTCAGACAATGTCCTACAAAAACCATTGTGCAACTTTCCCGTAACAATGTCCGTTTACAAAGAACTACCGCCAGGAATTTTGCCGGACGTGATGCTAATTGGTCTGTGAATTTTTACTTGCTCCGCTTTACTACTTTTCTTCAATATTCTTACATTCGAATCAAGAAATTGAAATTTCATCTAAATAAAGACATTCTTTGACACAGGTACTCACCAAATTCAACTTCATGGCTTTATGAACTCTTTGCTGGCCATGTATATTTCTCAGCACAGTAATCCATGTAGAACGATGAAGAACGCTTTTAAAATTACCACAGCAACAGGACAACATGTAGGCGAAGTCACAGTTTTCATCCGTGCTTCGTGTTTCGGCAAGAAGATCGTTACGCAATTTCAGCTTCCTCGCAACAAGGAATCCTATCTTTTCAAGGGCGTGGACGATAGTCCTGTCTATCAATGCAAGAGGGTTGTTTCCGCTTCCGATAGACAACAGAGACAATGCATATGCTCTCCCAAATCTGGCGACGGCAGCGGAGAAGCTGCAAGGATTCGCTATTGTGTTAGTGCTGATGAACACCGGCGAAAAGAACGACTGGAGAATATCAAGAAAGATAAATGTCTTAAGTGTTGTCGGGATATCGTCAAGAGCAAAGAAACTGTTAGAAAATGTGGCTGCATTATTAAAGATGAACGGACTTGTAATTGTGTCTGGTCAAAATATTCAACATGAGTAGAGAACAGCGCAGAATTAATGTTCCTAAAAACCAATAGATAAAAAATTCAAAAATCAAGACAGCAAAAGCTTTCAGCTAATCGATAACCATCGCATCGACCTCATCTAGCATTGAGTATGCTCGCCTGCGTAAATTTAAATCTCCGTTTATTCCTGTCTAATATCGCGGAGGGCGCCGTGATGGAACCAAAGGGATGCGACTACAGGAGGAAGGGAGGCCCGGTCGACGACACCACCGCTCGCATCCCCACCAACCCCTTACCACCCTGCGGGGTGCTAGGCCGATATTGTCGCGTCTGCGCGATGAACAACGTGTAAGACAGTCGGGCTAAACGGCTCCACGACAAAGATGTACCGTCGCGGCGTCGTGCGGCATCGGGACGCGTGTTAACCCCTCGCCGATCTCGGTGGAGGCGCCTGACCGAGGTGTTGATGGCACCCCGGCGACAACCTAGATGCTCACGGACATCTTCGCGCGATCATGAACAGCTCACCGCAGAACACGAACACCACCGGCACCGGACAACGGCGGACAGCCGGTGTCGATAACAGCGACGAGGAGGAGTGGAGCGGCGTCGTCGAATGTGTAATTATCCTGCTTTTGTCTGCTTTCCCCCGCACCTCGCAGTTATCCAATAACACCGAAAAGAAAATGGAGGAATTGTTAATTGTACCAGTATCATCGACTTGATCCGTTCATTTAATTTTTAAATTGACCCTTCCATCATCATTTTTAGAGATCGCAGAATTTTTCAATCATCAAATATGACGACACTTACTATAATCCTTTTCATTTAGCCAATCTGTTACAAAGATGTATAAAATAGACTTAAATGCATTATAATCTTACAGATAAGCATTTCTTTTTTTTCTCAGGCTGTTCTCGAGAGAACCAAGTCTGATAGAGTTACACGTGCTGATGAAGACAGACGTCGCCGGACAATCATTGTCGAGAAGAAGAACGGCACGTATGGTTTCACATTACAGGTAATGCTGATTTGTTACTTTATCGAATAATAAACATGTTATCTTGATCTTTCTAATGGGGTCTACGACTGCTCACATATTCTGTTCTATTAAAATATGTAATCTGAAAAACTCAAAAAAAAACAAATTATATTTTATTTATCAATATTTTATGTATTTTATTTGTATTTTATTTACAAATATCTTTCGAGTTTCAACATATATTATATATATATATATATATATATATATTTATATAATAATTACATCTTGATCGATTTCACAGAGCTACGGAATACATTACAAGAGAGAACAGGAAATAGAAATGGTAACTTACGTGGATTACGTGGAATATGATGGACCTGCATTCAAAGCTGGTATGCGGGAAGGTGACGTAATACTATCTATAAATGGCCACGAGATGGACAGAGCCGATCACAAAACGCTGGTGAACTTTATCAAGAACTGTGATACCAGAATGCGAATGGTCGTATCCTTCGAAGATTGCGTTAGAAAGGTAAGCGAAAGCCCGAGTGTCGTTGATAGTTTTCATAATCTTGTAATTTTAACGCGATCTTTTTTAGTCCGACAACAATGTAACTGAATTTTGATGAATCAAATGTACGATTTCAGGTGGAATTACATATGCGTTATATCGAGTTACAACGCGCTCTTCAATCTCGTCTGAACGAATTGGAGAGACTATGCGAAAGAGAACGGTCTATTCTAATGGGACGATGGAAAACCCATTCACTGCCAGCGCGCAAAAGAACGCCTAACACCATCGGCACTAATCCCAATCAACCATCGCCCTCTTCTAGCTTCAACTCTTCCACGATTCAATGCTGCCGGCCAGCAACATCCACTGAACATCTTCTTCTTTATAACGTAAGCCGCTATCTATATTTATTTGTAATAAGAATTAAAATATCGATACACATACAGTAAAGTTTCTAAACATTCTATAATAATTTTCGTAAATTTTCAAATCAAACAATGATAAGATTTTATAATTTTTTCATTATCGCGAAATAATTAAACTTTTTTCAGTTTGCGGATGGGCGATCATGTCTTATACCACGTAGTGCCGCTTGCCTCGTAACAGTCGGACCGCCTCGTTCTCGTAGCGATCATCATCACTTCCTCTCGAAGATGTCAAGCGAATCTGCGGTGACTTCCTTGCGTCACAGTTACCACCAGTCAAATGGTATGATGGGTACACCTGCAAAGAGCAAATCTCACAAGCAATCTTGCCAGCAACAACAACAACAATCATCCACTGCTGGTGAAGGACAATCACTACATTCGACTCCCCAGAACAATCTCTGCGTCGCTTGCATCTCCAGCGCAAATCGTCGTCGAGAGCAATCTGACAGTGTCAGTCTAGATGCTTATGATCTTGCCAGCCCCTGTTGCGATCCAAATTGCGTTCCTAGTCGTCGACGTCGCGAGAAACAACGACGTGCCCGCAATGAGCAGGCTCTCCATCAACAGCAGCAGCAACAGCAGCAGCAACAGCAGCAGCAACAGCAGCAGCAACAAGCCAATATGCAGCATCACCATATTCAAGGACAACGAGATCAACAATCACAGCAACAATCGCAGCCTAATACTCATAGTTGCTCTCGCACATCCGGCCATAGTCTTCATTCAATTACCAGTAGCGACGTCTCCACAGCCGATAGCGTCGCCTCCTGCTCCACTAGCCTCAGTACTGACACTCTATACTGGGATCCGAGTGTGCACCAGCGACCACCGCCGTGCCTTCAGTACGCTAAGCCTAAATCTTGGGATAACCTGACCACCAAAGCCTTCGGAGGTTACGGCTTTGGTTACGGTTATCTGGATACTGTAACCATCAAGACTCACAGCGCGGAACGTCCTGGTAAAGGGTCACACAGCAGCGGTACTGGCAGATCAAAGACGCCGATCGGTACCGTGCAACGAAAGAGCAGTGGTGCCAGCGGCAGTACTGCATACTCCACAACTACGAGTTCGACGGTTAGCCGACATTTCCAGCCGACCAAGTCGACAGAGAGCTTGCTGATTCCACCGGGACCGTATCAGGGCGATCTCGATCAGGCGAGTCTGAGCTGCGAATGCTTGGATGGTGGTGGCGGTGGACCTGGTTCGCGATTCATTCAGTTAGATAAACATAAACGCGCCGATGAGGCAGGATATGTTCCGCCGACCCATGCGCAAGTCAGACATCGACGGTCTAGTCATTCCGATGGAAAATTACGGGCTATCAATAACTCCGAAGTCACGCGATTGTAATATTCTTTAAGTATATCTTGAGTCAAGCTACATGTTAATAAAGTGTCAATATATAAATACTGCTTGCATTTTTTATTTACCTAAATTGTCGGATAGATGGAAATGAAACAACGAAAACGAATCTTTTACACGTTTGCCAAGTATCATGGAAATTTTGAATCTAACAATTTATATCTCTAAATCGCTTATTCGTACGTTTAAAAATTTTACATCTTTATATTAGATTTGCAGATTCTTTACCCGCCACCGCAGTATTTATTCTTTATATCGCTGTATAAGTTATTGAGTTTCGTCTAGTTTAGTAGAGTAGTTTTTAGTTTGTACTAAAAACTTGTATTACCTATTGCCAGTCTAATAGGCATGTCACAATGTCCCTAACAGATTTTTTTAATAGTAAAGATATTAATAAATTTAACATTACTTTGAATATATTATTGTTAATCACATTTATATAATATCCAATCATTTAACGAAATCAAAGTGGTTTCTTTGGCTAAAAGATAAATATAATAATTCAACGCACTGAAAGCAAAAATTTCAGTTCAATAAATACTGTTATTTCAACATATGTCGTAGTAAAATGTTCTATAATTCAACATATCTGTTTTTAACTCAGAATGACCGCTAATGCGCGCTGTTAAACTTCGGCCATTTCGTTCATATACAGATATTACAAAGTGGCTAATCGCTTTGACTATGCATACATACACGTATTTTCTTTCTATATACATACATACACACGTACACATATGAACGCACTTGCGCGCGCATACATAGAGGGTATACACGATCGATTCGCCCAATCTTTTCGTTTACTCTTACACATGTGTGTGTGTATATGTGTTTACATACAAGCGGTTCATAGTGTGCAACAAGTATGTACACAATTTAGCGCATATGTATATTCCTGTGCATAATTGCATGTCTGTACATGTGCACCGAATATCGCGGTGTCGGACCATCAGGTCGAAAAATAAATTATATCGTTATCTGTCCTCATTTTTTTTTAAATGCGCGTCCAAGCCCTACGTCATGGATACTTCATTTAAGCTAGTAAGAAGCTTAATGACCGGATTACTTAACTGTAAGCTATGTAATGTGTACTGTACATCAAAAAGTGCAAGGTATCGGTTTCCTTTTCCGTAATTTGACACTCGTAGATCTTCAATTGGAAATAAGCCTTACAGGATCTTCGAACTTCTATATACTAATTTATCTTCAAATGTACAATTACTAAGATGATTATAGTTTCTTCAGATCCTTAGGCTTTCCATTTTCCAAACTTTCGATCACAGGATCTTTCAATCTTAAAGTCTCGGTATCTATAAAGTTCGACCTCTAGATCGTGGAATCCTCGAGTCTTTAAATTCTCGGAATCTAGGATAAGTCGCGTATCTTTGGATTTTCATATCGGAGATTCTAGGACCTTTGTAACTAAATTACTCACGGATTATCAAATCTAAGATCATTTAGAATCCTTAAATCTTAGAATTTTAGTTTCCTAAAATTCTAAGCCGCTAAATTCTCGACTTTTTCTAATTTATGAGATTATAGGAAAAACACAGGCTAGCTGTCTAAATTGCCGCTTACATGCAACTGCAGCTTCCGTAGACGACAAAATAGTTTTGCTTTATAATCCTTGAAACACCTTGGATACGTTTCTCATACAGAAGTGGAGCAGATGGGACTAAGGAAAGGTTTGCCTCGATGTTCTCTAGAAGAACTATCAGGCTCTAAAAGACACTTTCAAATGGTCTTCTTCGAGTTTTCGTTATTTGTGGCGAATAAATGTGTGTATTCCGTTCGGTTCGACAGTTGTGTCAGAACATCGTCTGCAAGAAATATATAAACTTAAAGAAAAGATTTGTATCTCGCAGTATATTAAGACGACCGTTTTCTCACAGCAATTATATCGGTTTATAACTATCTTCTTTTTAGTTGAACTTTTATACCATTCATCTCTTTCTTTCTTTTTTTCTTTCTACGTTAAAAAGAAAAAGAAAATAAAAGTGCAAAATATTCAATTAAAAACAGGCCCTATAAAA
>Ga0157363_1007885_pt1 | contig 10102 bp, 4 predicted proteins | sample AttsexASBM1_FD_111477 | JGI IMG/M metagenome (GOLD analysis project Ga0157363, IMG submission 111477) | Fungus gardens microbial communities from leaf cutter ant in Ribeirão Preto, State of São Paulo, Brazil - Atta sexdens ASBM1 | ecosystem: Host-associated > Fungi > Mycelium > Unclassified ...
GAGGGAAAGGACGAGCGAGTTATTAAGCGGGCATAGGTGCGCGAGTAATATATCGCACGTGGTCATAGCTACTGAATATCGAGCAGTACTTCAGCTCATTAAAGAGCGCGGCGGCACGGCTGCCCGCCGTCGACTTCTCAGGAGCTTTAATTAATCAGGAATCGTAACGTTAGACCATCTGTCGGCGATAAGGCGCACAGGTGCCGTATACGCGCGTTCGCGATCGCGATCATCGTACCGGCGTAATGCGTACGTGATTACAGAGTGCGCCGGCCAAATAGGCGCAAAAGGCATCCGGTAATTACGGAGCCTCAAGTATCTTCGGAAACGAAGATCGAGCGGTGCCGAAGAGGACGAGGTTGCAACTGAAAGGGGAAAAAAAGAAGAAATCTGACAAACGCGTAATATCGTTGTATGTACTCTCAAGTTTGACACGATATTATTAAATTCATAATGTCAAATTATACTCAATTTGAATTATTTTTAATCAGCATTTCTATAAGTCTCTACAATAGTTCCTACCAATATGTCAGTAATTTGATAAGAACAATTTATTCCAAAAGACTATATTAAATTTGAGACTCAAATTTAATTTTGAATTAAATTTGTTTGACTCCATTGTTTTAATTAAATTAATTAATAATATAACGAGTAGAAACTTTTGAGTAGTAATTTTTTATATAATGAAAGAAAAGATTGGCTGCTGCAGCAAATTAGATGGTAAAATATGGCATAGCATTCTTATTTGATTGCATTAGTTAATCGAAGAAATCCTATACTGACATTGCGGATAGACTAACACAATCAAAAATTGACTGTTGCCAATAAAAAATGCTATGTCATATTTTACCATCTAATTTGCTGCAACAATCAGTCTTTTCTTTCAGTGTAGAAATCATTAAAAATAATTCAAATTGAATATAATTTAACATAATGAATTTTACAGTGTCTTAATATGGACGATGTTTATTTTAAAACTAATCACAGAAATTAATTGATTTACATTTTAACACAAATGAAAGTTAAAAATAACAAAATGTTATTTAATTCAAGGGACTGAATTACCATTGTTCTTTTAATATCTAACAGTATACGAAACTTCGAGAGGAAGCGATAAAAATCGTAGTGTCGTCAGGAATCTATTATCTGAAAATTTCTTAGCTCTCTCTCCATTCTATTCATTCGCTTTTAAGATTAAGATTCTTCAGAGATTTTATTTTTCATAAACGTGTCTTCAATTCAGAAATTCCGATCTTTCGATGCTTCTCACGTCCGCTAAATCTCGTCGCGTCTAGTTTCCTCCCAGTACATCGACACATCCCGCATACATTTGCCCTCGAGATGCGCAAGATCGCGTCCACCTGATTAATCGTTCAAGCGTAACTTTGTCATCGTGTTCTACGAGTCGTAACACAAATGACGACGGCCAGGCTGAGGCCGCTCACGCATCCGCGGAACGCTCTCCGAGATCGTTTAATTACTGGCAGCGGCGTGTTTGCATGCGAAATGCGTGTCCACGCATCCTGGACTAGTAATTGCCCCTTTACGTGTCACGAGCCGGGAGAAGGACGACGTCGTGAGTGCCGCCTCCGGTAACGTCGATCCTTCCGGCCCGATCGTCCGGCGGGCGTATTTATGTCGTACGTTTAATGCATGCAAACGACCGAGGATATGAAAAAATTCCTTTCCGCCCGTTAACGTAATTCGCTCGTAATCCCGTGGTATCTCCTGTACTCTCCCCGTTTGCTACACTGCCTCCTGCAGTGACGAAAATGGGTCTGAAGAAATGGGACTATGAGAAACGGAAATACAGATTTCTTGGTCTGTTGGTTTATCTCTTGTAAGAAACAATGGCATTCAACAGAAAAAGCAGCTTTGAAGTTGTTGTAAGATTCTTTACTTAATTCTTTGATTGATTCTTGCCCTTAATTCCTCACTGAATCTAAATGTATATAATTAAAATTAAATTATCCTGATAGAAATTTCATCAGTACTTTCCGAGCAGTTATATTAACTCTGTCTAGTAACAAAAAGTAAAAAACTGCTTAGGATTCCAAGATGTAATGCTTTGTCTGTAGTTACTGCATTCAAAAGATGTGCAAAGTCTGAATCTATTTACAAGCACAGAACAAATAGACTATGCAGTATTTTAATTAATAATCTACTGGGCAAATGTCTATGCAAGTTGCACATATTTTTATCAAGAAAATTGCTTCAGCCACTGAATGAAATATTTATCAAGTTCTTTCTATCTTCTACGCAATATTTTTACAATTAATAAGAATATGTAGATAATATTACATTGAGAGAAAAAATTATTATTAGATTAGAATTATTATAATTTAACTGTAATGTATAGGCATCTTTGGACAACTATATATTTATAGTTATTTTAATCATGCAAATATAGTCACTGCTTGAAAATCTTTAGTTTTTTCTTAACATATATTTTGGCTATTATTACCATATAAATAATAAGTGAATTTAAGAAAATAGTTATAGTTAACCAATTGCGATTACATTTACTGAATAAAAATTACTATATTAATTTAATTAATTTATCCTAACCATAATTATTTTACCATGAAATTATAGTCACAAATACCAACTTTTTTCATTATAGACAATACCTGAAGAATGTCTAGGAAAACTGCACATATTGCCGGAACATGTTAAATCATACTAAAGAATCTTATAACAATTGCAAAACTGTTTTTCCTGAAAATGCAGCCTTTTATCAAAATTTTAATCGTTAAATTATTGTTAGTACGTGATTCATTCAATATTGAAGAATCTTACAGTTGCTTTTTTGCTGAAAGCAGTCAATGAAAACTTTTCCGAGAAATTGAAAATGGTGATATATAGAATAAATGTTTTTGTAAATTTAAAGATTAAATTCAAAGATTTTTTTCAAAGAAAGTCAGGCGCTTTCTAAATTACACCTTACAATCTTAAATCGGTGGCTTCAAAGCCACCGGTTCTCATCGATCAAGGGCTATACGTTTATAAGAACGAGATATCGCAGTCGAAGTTGTTTCGAATTTAATTAATCGCGCTAAAATGAAGTGGAGTCGCATTATGAATCGGTGTGTATGTCAGGGAGCGAGATAAAGGCATGAGAAAAGAAAAGGAAAAAAAACGAAGAGAAGAGATTCGTTGGGCGGATTCAGGTCGCGAGACCCGTGCGAAAAAGAAAGTCCTCCTCGAAGAACGTGTCGAGATCGACTCGGTGAGAGTGGAACCCTGCAGGAATCATTGCACCCGTCTCCCTGCCGAGTGTTCGATGACCGAAATTTACTCCGTGTACAGGTACACAGAAGCCGCCGAATTCACGTGCCTTCGATCGAAAGTAGGTGGGTTCGGTACAACGCTGCAGGCACATTCCGTCGTTGTCGCGCCGTAGAAAGTTGCGGCGGCAATCGATCCGAACGGGAACGTCTTGTCGCGCGATTCGGCGTGCTGCCTGCAGCTCTTACTCATAATAATCATGGTGATTGTTTAAACACCACGACAACTCTGCTCATTAATCTTCACGACGGAGACAAAGCTTTTATATGTAGAGAATTTGAGAGAAATTAGGAAAAAAAATATAAGATGTATGATACGCGAAATATTAAAATCTTTACATTTAACAACGAAAATTAAATTTAAATAAACAATTACAATTTGAAATAAATCGAAGAGAAAGATTTAAAGAGAGCTATTAAGCGCTATTAAGAGCTATTAAGAGTTCTAATGTTTGAAATGAAATTGTGTTCTAGTAAGTGCCAGTGTTATAAAACTGGGCCTGTAAAAATTTCTTAAAATCACGAAAAAAGCCGTCTTTACGAACTAACGGTGAAAAAAGTGGTTCAACAGCCTGACAATTATCAAGTATCGACAGACAATGTATGGACGAGTGCCGGAAATGTAATTAAAAGCTGTGTGTTTAGAATGGGAACGAAGGGACGACTTCAATTATCGAGTGTACGTTTTAACGACTGACGATAAGCGACATGAAAGAAGCAGCTTGTCGTCCCCTTACGCGCGCCAATTAAAATAGATCGTTTGAACGAAAATTCCGACGCATGCGAGCGAGTATTATATTGCTCATAATTTTTCGTTAGAAAAGAACTAACAACAGATGGAGCCACAAATAAATATAAATTAATATACGTTAGCAAGTATCGATACAATTCAAGCATTTACGACATTTCTTCGGAGTTGAGTTATAATTCGAAAGATGTATGGAAAGAATATTTTGCTGGAATATCTAAAAATTTAGCTAGATACAAATCCGAAATTAATTTTGTTAAACATCAAAATAATTATGCAGGACAAGCTATGATGAGCAATATTACAAAAAATTTTGACATTACACTGAAAAATGATATTACATTAATAGCAGTATTTTAATTAAAAATAATCTTATTAATTCAATAACAGTATTAATAAAACAACTAACATTTTTTATTAAAACAAAATTATAACATTATTAACAAAATTATAACATTATTTCATTAATAATGTTGAATTAATAAAATTATTTTCATTAATAAAAATATTAAATTAATGCTGTCGCTATATGTTTTTTAATATAACAATCATCTTGATCATCTTAATAATTATTTTATTAATCTATCAAAATTATTTTCACATCTGTCATAACTAAATTTTTAGATACTTCATCAAAACTATCCACATGCGATAGCGAAACGATTCTACTTTCGCGAGACATTTAGGTAATCGAGAGACATCAATTGGATTTAATCCAAGGGATTAAGTCCTCTCAAGTAAGAGATCGTCCTAAATGGCAAAAGTTATCTAAACCGTGTTTAATCTTTTACTTGAGAATCTCTAAATCCGAATGAAAAGTTCATCCGAAAGTTTAGAAAAGACTGGTTCGTTTGAATTCCTCATACTTCCTGATTAACAACTTTCTATGTGACGATTATGACATCAACATATTGCAATTCGTTGCGTGCTTCAATCCAATTGTCGTTTATGTCGAATTAGGACGTTCAATAGCGCGTATAAATATCAACGATCAACCAAAACGATATTATGTGAACGTAAAATAAATTTCTCCGGCTGACGAGATCATCATAAGCGCACTTCATGTTGCGCGATTAGAAATCTCGCAGGTAAAATCCCCGATTGACACACGAACATAATGATATTTCTGGAACATTTCCTCACGCTGCACTTTTGATGCACGTATGCTTATGTAAAATTTAAATTTAAAAAGTCGCAATCTTGAACATTAAAAATGTCGACATAAGAAAATACTGTATGAGCGAAACGACGCTAATTTACTATTACAGTTGATTACAAATTATTTGAACTAGTATAGTAAAAGTATAATTCTTGTTATACTAGTTCTGTCAAATAATTCGCAATCAACTTTAATAGTAAGTTAACGACATGTTTGGCTCGTATGGTATTTTGTTTATGTCGAAACTCTTAATGTTTAAAATTACGGACTTATGAATATCTAATCATTTCTATTAAACCAGTACATACGTTGTTATAAGCAGCGTATCCAGGAATATATAATGTAATTAAACTGTAATTGAAACGCGAGCATCTATTACGATTCTCCGAGGATTACGCCTAAGATAATAAAATCTAATCAGTGATACATGTGCGAATCGAAACGCATAGATATTACAGATAGACCAGACTATAACTGGAGCGTGAATGGAACACGACCATCTCTACGATGAGTCAACCCTCTGAGTTTCACGTCAGGCGTCACGCAAGGAAAATCTCGCGACGCATCCGTTAGGAAACATGTTAGAAATATCATCATTCCACCTGTAAGCCTCCGAGTTTAAGCGATCGTGTTTTATTGCGTTCCATGAGAGAGCGTCAATAGCCACGATCAAATCGACTAGCTCTTGTAATCATGATGGGAACGCGCTAGCAATTTTATGACGATCAACTCCAAAGACTGAAATCGCGCTATACTTTTTAATGAAGAGATGAAAATGTTAGAAAATTTTTCAGTATCAATATAGTGAACATTACTCTAATAAAGCCCGATTTCACACAAAATGTAAGATTAATTTTAATCTCGATTTAACTTATAATTTATCTTTTTCTATTTCTAAGAATTAAAAAAGTTAGACCGAAGTTAAACCGTAATTAAAGTTAATCTTGTATTTGGGATCGGGCATAGATATTATTTTGTAATTTTAGCGATATATAATATAATTAAAAACATAAACATTCAATTATTACTTAAATAAAGTATGATCGAAAAATTGTAATAGTAAGAAAATTTCTATTCAAATAAAATTGTTAATGTTATGACCAGCAATTTATTTTTCACTTATTTTAAAGATTATTCTTTAGCATAAAATTAGTAAAAATATAATAAACATATTTTTGCTTAAACATATAATTATGATATATTGCTAATATACTTAAAATTACTAATTATTCTAATAACATCACTTTCTTACCGAGGGTTAATTTCTAGCATGGCCCCAACGAGATTTTAACACGTATATTGCGGCCTTAATGAATGTTCGCACGATAGCAGGTCGTAATATTAATAATCATGCGTGTCGATAGCGCCAGTCACCGCGGGAGAAATCGGGGTCAGATGGAATCAATTAAATAATTCTTCAATTAATTTTTAATCGCATGATTTCACTTCCTCGAGATAACGTCGTTCCTGGTGTCCACTTCGATAACAGAGCCAACATATCCGATCATGTCATAAAGTAAATGGACATATCTTCCACGCAAATTGAAACCAATATGTCTTTTTATTCATTTGAAATTATTATATATATAAATTCTAATGCAATAGAACACAACAATTGTAAAAAAAAACTTAGCGATAAAAACGAGCAGCAAATGCAGATAGGTAAATTACACTAATTATGTCTTCACTTATTTACATTAATTATGTTATCTTTACACTCATCGGTATCTGAATACATTGAAGTTATATCTACCGAGATTACTGACTTTCTCGAACGAATGTAGTAGCTTTCAGCAAGAGGAAACGATGTTACGACATCGACCGCCGGAACTGTCCAATGAAACGTCGACATTCTTTCGTCTCTTTTTCTCGCTGAAAGACTATCACCCGCATAAGTTCAACGATAATAACGGTGCGTAGATAGGATGATTGCGTAACGGAAGTAAAAAGTAATCAAATGGTCGTCACCTGTCAGATTTTTTTTTATTCTAAAAAGATGATTTTTTGAAATTAAAGAGATCTTCGTAAAAAGTAAGACAATTATTATCCCGTATGTAATTACTTATAATAAGCATAATTATTTCAATAATTGTACAAGATAATCGTGTAATTACTTGTACATAAATAGTACATACAAGATCATTATTCTCAAAAATATAAAAAAATGTAATATGTAAATAAATTTATTATTGTTGTCGGTCTAAATTTTTGCAAAGCGAGACGTATTTTTCAAGGAAAATATAATTTTGAGCGTAAAGATTATTTAGATATAATTCCAATACGACGCAGTAACAAATTCTAGATTGATGTCCATTTCTACTGAAATAGGTTAACGTAATTATCTTTTATCTTTCTCCAATTCTTATGCCTGTTTCTTCCAATGTAAATTATCTTTAATCTTGATTTAACTTACTTTTTATCTTTTTTTAGTTCTAGAGAGAATTATGAAGAATTATGTATAGAAATGGATAAAGTATATTAAACCGAGATTAAAATTAATCTGCCTTGGTAGAAATGTACATTAGAACAAGAAAAGTTGAAAAGTAAGTTAAATCAAGGTTAAAACTAATCTATATTGGATACACAAAAAATTTAGATTATTACAGTCAATAATGTTGCAGATGATGCTGAAGATAAAACAAGTACAAAACATATTTTCCTAAAGATCAAGCGATAACGTGTTTGAGAATCTCTGTTCCGAAGGGCACTGTTAGACAGTCCCTCTCGCTTTACGAGAGACAACGGCATACTACAGATTCTTAGATAACGTTCACGGTTACGCACCGACGAACAAAGGATCGTTCCGCGTTCATTTTTGTCGCACGTCCTGCACGTCCGGAGATTCGTGTGGTAAAACGTATGTAGTATAATTTTATTGCATAACACACCGACTTCCCGCCTCGCACTTGCCTTATACTGACGTCTTTCGAGGTCAGATGATTTTACTTTCTTCCCGATCTTAAAAGAGACTTTTGCATCTTCATAATCGTGCGATTGCGGAGGCGTCGATTTATCAATAGAAAATATCCGTCTTACGGGCGCTGTTTGCGAAACTTAATACTAATCAACATCATTCGCGTCCCATGTTCATCAATTAAATTACAACATAATTCGGAACATAATATAAAATGTACATATTAAATTCAATGTCAAATTATACTCAATTTCAGTTATTTTTAATTATTTCTGTAGTCATTGTTTCTAGTCGTTGATTAACTAAAATAATAAGAGTTAAATTATTTAATTCAAGAAAATGTGACACTTAAATTTGTTTATTATTTACTAAGTGCATATAATTAATATTAATGTTTATTTTGAAACTAACTGCAAAAATGAACTGATTTTGACACTTTGACACATACAGAAGTAAAAAATGAAGAAGTAACAAAATGTTATTCAATTCAAGGGGCTAATTTTAAGTTGCCATTGCTCCTTTACATTTAACAGTGTAATGGAAAGAGTACATGCAAGAGATACCACCTGTATTAAATAATACGATATTTTCGGCAATAAGCATGCCGTGCACGAACACCAACGCGACTTAACTCACATTCAAAAGATTGTTGTTGACTATCGGTGCTGGTTGTAGGTAGCCAAGGCTACGACTTGGACTTGCCTACGCAAGAACCTCGCCCACGCGTGAGGTGCGTAAATGAAGCGAGCATTCCATCGAATCACGGTGGCTTACCTCTACGCGAATGTGAATATAAATATTGCGTATTATTGAATTTAGCACGTTTCGTCCAAATAACAAGTATTATATATTGTCGAGTGGCTACTTTTTTTTAGAGTAAAAAAATAAATTTTCTCTCTAAATCTGAATCAGAAGATAACTGATATCAGTATGCTACTGATAATCAATGAATAAAATGTGAGACCCTAACGTATCTAATCTTTATTATATCATCTAACTAATCTTGTTTTAGTTTTAGGTTTAGTGCATAAATTCAGTGAATGTAACATTAGAAGATTAAAATTAACATGCAAAGTCAATCAGTATTTTAGTTATATAATGTTCAAACATTCTTCCTTTTTTAATTGAACTTTACTGATTATCCAGTGCCAAGTATGCCACTGGATAATTAATGACTATCTACTGATTCGGATTTAGAGTTTTTTTGTCAAAATATATAAAATATATAGAAAAAATCATCAGAATTAATCTAATTGTACAGTCTAATTATTGCCTAATTCTCAAGTTTAAGGAAATTAAGAATTTTATGAAGTATTTTATCAAAATTAATCAACTTTCGCTAATAATTTTTTCTTTTCAACCATTTTGTTCGTAATCATAGGATGACTATTTGATTAAAAATGTGATTTTTGTAAGTGATTGATCGCGGTTCTAACTCAAGTCTACGTCATTCATTCGATAGAACGTTTCCCTTACATTCTCGCGTGAAAGGCAGCTTATCGGGGATGTCGTCTTTGCCTACCAGGCATAGCTAGGAAGAATGCCCAGCGGGCGTATCTACGCAGGATGTCTAGCAGCGCTATATCTGCGAAAGAGACGAGTGCAGACTGCCGTCCGAGCATCGATATCTCGCTTGGAAAACTTTCACACGCCGGGACACCGCGCTACTCGCGACATCGCAAGGGATATCCTCTTCCTCAAAGTAGCCTCGGGTAAACGAACGATCTGTATCTTAATAGGAAGCTCTGTTAGATGCATTACAACAGCGAAGAGCCACGTGCTATCCTAATGGACAAATGGCATGTACGTTTATCCACGCCGAGAAATACACGGTGTTTCAGAGATGCGTTTGCGTTTCATAATCGTAAAGCATAACCGCGGCTATTGCGCTCGCCGGAGGCGTAATTTTAATTAGCACGCTTTACGAGTAGAAAGAGAGAATAAGAAAGAGAGAGACAGAGAAAGAAAGAAAGTGAATAGATGGGAAAGCATAA
>Ga0157363_1007886_pt1 | contig 10102 bp, 9 predicted proteins | sample AttsexASBM1_FD_111477 | JGI IMG/M metagenome (GOLD analysis project Ga0157363, IMG submission 111477) | Fungus gardens microbial communities from leaf cutter ant in Ribeirão Preto, State of São Paulo, Brazil - Atta sexdens ASBM1 | ecosystem: Host-associated > Fungi > Mycelium > Unclassified ...
AATCCAAGAGTACTCTAGTGTAAAAGTTGTTGGAAGTGGGGACACACCATCTTTGCATGTAGAATTCAAGAATCAAAGTACATAAAATATAATGGTCCTCATAAATCTGAACACCACAATCACTTTATATAGTGTTGTAAAGCAAATAAAAAGACTAAACTCCTTAGATTGGAAACAAAGTAGGGTGAATCATATTTTTATACCTTTAGATGTTTGAACTGCAAAGGTGATCATCAAGCCAACTCAAATCTATGCCCATTCTAGAAACACTGCTTCAATAGCATTTGACATTCCAAGAAATAGTAGGAGCTTTATGAAAACAGAAGACAATTGATTTGTTCAGCTGTGAACAGTAATCAAGCATGATTATGAAAGAGATCAAGATATTCTCACAGAATTTTTGCAAAAACAACTTTGTTGTTAACACCATATTAGAAACTCAAAGTTCTTTTGACATCATCTTCATTCAAGAACCATTGTGGTCTACTATTCGATCTATACCAAGTTTCAAATGTAAGGAGAGAGAAGAATTGGTAAGAGTTCTGAATCACTCTAATTGGATTACTTTCTCCAGGAATTTCTCAAGAAATAATAACTCCCTGAGAGTTATAATGTATATTAACAACAGACTTTCCTCTTTTCGTTTTTCTTTATGCAAAGACATTTTTAACCACAGAAATATTTCAATTGTTTTGTTTTTCAATTGTGGCTCGATCTATTTTCTTATCAATGTCTAATTTTGCTGAAGGTCATCAGCAAAATGTTACAATTCCAGTCAATCTCAAAAAATTTCATCTATCTGTGTTAATTAGCCAGTTTAAAACAATGTTCTACTACTGACATTGGAGTTGCCCTTACCTACTTTATTCACACTGGCTGGGTCAAGAATACCATGATTAGTACTTTGGTATTTGATATTGCTCAGTTTTTCCCATCTCTAAATCATCAACTACTATCTCTTATCTTTGACAAGGTTGGGTTTGACCCTAAGGTTGCTTTCTTTTTTTGTAATTACCTAGTAGGAAAAAAAACTCAATATTTTTGGAACAATTTTTCTTCTCCATTATTTAATGTAGATGTTGGGGTTGGTCAGAGATCAGCTTTTTTCCCTATCTTGTCTGCTTTATATCTTGCTCTAATTCTTCATATTCTTGAAAAACAGCTAAAAAATCTAAAAATCTCAGTATTTATATTTTTCTTTGTAAACAATGGACTTCTTGTTGCTCAGAACAAATTGTTGACAGTTTCAAACTCTTTTCTTTTCTGTAGCTACCATATTACTTCTTCTCTTGTTAAAAAATTTAGACTAATTATAGAACACAGGAAAATGGAGGTGTTTCATTTTTCTAGATTACATGAAGTCTTCAAACCTTCTCCTTTAGATTTCTCACCTCTAGGTAGTCCCATTCTTCAGCCTAGGAACATGTGGTACTATCTTGGATTCATTTTTGATATGAAATTGTCTTTTTGCTAATACATCAATTTTTACATGAACAAAGCCATCTCTACAGTCAAATGTATGAAGATGCTTGGAAACTCAGTATGTGGTCTCATTCCCACCTAGAAGCTGCATTCTCTCTATTGCTCTCTATGGGTTTTAACTCTGGTTTTACAACAAAGTGCTATTATCTTACCCTCTTAAAGAGCTAAATAAAATGCAAAGAAGAGCTGCCATTTGGATTTTAGGAGCTTTTCACACATCTTCTTCATTCAGTATCAAAGCCATCACTAGACTTGTTCCAATTCACCTTTATCTCTGAAAGCTCAGTGGTAGATCTCAACTTAGAGCACATTCTTTATTATCCAATCATATCTTAAAGTCACTTCTAAAATTAAGACAAGCAAATGAATACAAAACTTATCAGTTGTTATTGAAAAGGCTCACTTCAAAACAACACTTAAACATCAAAAGTCTTGTTGTAGATATAGATAACAAAATTAATGAGATTTTTCCATTGTTTGATCTATTCAATAAGGAATTCTCTTCTGGAGATAGACTGATAGATGTTTTTCCTAGTCATTTCTCTTTCCATTCTACAAACAGACAAAGCAAAGAAAGTATAAAAATGCACATTTGCAATCTCAACAACATTATCTTTCAAGCATCAGCAGATCTGAAATCTGCTATTATTGTATCCAACACTAGTGTTAAGAATCAGGTTGCCACCTCTATAGTGTATATCCATGTTCATGATAGACCAATTATCAAGACTGTCCACTATACCATAAATATCACATTCACTAAAGCCAAGATCTTTGCCATTAGATGTGGCATTAACCAGGCCACTAATTTGCCCAATATTGAGCAAATCATTATCATCACTGACTCCATCCATACTGCAAAAAGAATATTTGACTTATTATCATACCTATTTCAAATTTATGTGTCATTGATTTCTAACGAACTCAGAAAATTCTTTGACAAAGATTGCAATAACACCATGGAATTTTGGGATTGCCCTAGTCAATGCAAATAGTCCCTCCATGACATAGTAGATAAGAAAACTAAAAACTTTCATCTTATTCCCAACTACCCATGCAAGTCATCATGAGATTTCAGTAGGAAAAATGAATGTGACGATATTCTCAGTAGATAGAAAATGACATTCCAATTGTCAGATTAAAAGGGTCAATACTTTCTAGAACTTCTTGATGATGGCAATAAACTAATCAAATCCTTATATGCCAAAGATAGACTATGGCTTAAATACTTTAGTTACTCAAATTCACTATGTGTGAGAGCTTCAAGAGCTATAGTAAATCATGTACTTATAGGTGAGTACCAGTTTATATTTTTCTCTTGGGAAGAATTTAAGTACCCATGTGGTCACTATCCAATTGAAATGAGGCAACACATTCTTCATGAATATAGAAGATATAATGAATATTGGAATCCAAGAAGGGATACAATAGCTTACTTTACTCTTTTCCTAGAGTTTAACAGTAATGTGTTCTTCTTTGGAGAAAGTATTACATAAGTTGATTAGCATCTGATGTATTGCTCTTTGTTGATTTTCTTCTTTTATGTCTTTTTCTTGTCTCTTTATGTTGTTTGCATCTTAATGTAAGTAGTTATGAAGTACCATGGCCTGCCCTTGAGCTCTATATAATAAATTGTTGACTTAAAAAAAGTTCAAGTTTGAGGTTTGGACAGACTATAAGAACTTGGAATATTTCATGAAAACACAAAATTTAAACAGAAAACAAGCTCATTGAGCATTATACCTGTCAAGATTTGATTTCACCTTAAAACATGTACTAAGAATAAAAATGGGAAAAGCAAATAGACTTAGTAGGAGACTGGACTAGAAAGTAGGAGTAGAAAAGAACAATGAAAACCAAACATTAATTAAAGAATGATGGATTTGTAGTTTAGCTAAAGTAGTAATAGAAGGACTAGAAGTAGATATAATAGAAAAAAATTAAAATAGCTAGAGGAAAGAATGAGAAGTTAAGAGTGGAAATAATCTAGTTGTACTATGATGTACCAGTGGTAAAACATAAAAGAAGGTGAAAGATAACAGAGTTGGTAACAAGAAATTACTGGTGGCTGGAAGTGATAAAAGACATATGAAAATATGTGGACAATTGTGTGATATATGTCAGAGAATGAAGAATCATACAGAGGCACCAGTAGGGAAGCTAAAGTTGAGTAAGGTTTCAAAGAAACCATGGACACACTTGACAGTGGACTTCATAATTAAGTTGCTGTTAGTAGCTGAGAAGAATATAATTCTAGTAGTCTGTAACAGGTTGTCAAAAATAACACATTTTGTGGCAACAACAGAAGGAACATCAGCAGAAAAATTGGCAAGATTGTTTAGAGATAACATATGGAAGCTACATGGGTTACTAAAGAGTATAGCATTAGATAGAAGACTGCAGTCTGTAGTAGAATTAACAAAAGAGCTGAATAAAATGTTGGGGATTGAAACAAAATTGTCAATGTCATTTTGTCTACCAATAAACAAACAAACCAGATATATGAACCAGGAACTTGAACAATATTTGTGATTCTTTGTGGATCATTGACAAAAGGACTGATCAGAAATAGTTAGCAACAACAGAGTTTACAGTCAACAACAAAATGCATTCAGCAACTAAAATCTCTATTTATGGCAAACTATGGTAAAGGGTTGAGGATGGGGGCAGATATTAGAAGAAAAAAAAAAGTAGAAAAAGTAACAGAGTTTGCAGAAAGGATAAAGAAGATACAAGAGGAAGCAGGGACAACATTGAGAAAATCACAGGAGGAGATGAAGTGATAGGCAAATAAGAAAAGTTGAAGAATGGAAGAAGAGGGATTAAGTGATGTTGAGCACAAAAGATTTGGTGTTCAAAGAAAGACTAGCCAAGAAATTAATAGACTGATATGTTAGTCTATATATCATTGATAAAGTAGTTTCTATTAATATGGTCAAATTATGACAGCCTATATCAATGAGAATTCATCTGGTGATAAACATCAGTCAAGTAGTACAATATAGAGAGTAGGTAGAAGGACAAAAGGTAGAGGAAGTGAAACCAGTAGAGGTAGATGAAGTTGAAGAATGGAAGGTGGAAAAAATATTAAATAAAAGAAAAATAAGAGGAGTTATAAAGTACTTAGTACAATGAAAAGGATTTATAGTGAAACATGATACATGGAAAAGAGAGAAGAACTTGGAAAATATAAAGAAAGTAGTAGCAGAGTTTGAGGGAAGGATAAGTGCAGAAGTAAGAAAGCAAGAAAAGTTAAATATGGTAAAAGAAAGAAACTTTAGAAGAGAAGGGTTACTGGGAAAGTACATGACAAAGATGTTATATAAATAGAATAATGGGAAATTTGAGGATGAGTATCTGAAGAAGTTAGAGAGAAATCTTAAAGGAGAGTAATGTCAAAATCAAAAATAATAGACTTTATTCTTTTCACTTTTTTATTTTTTATTTTATTTTATATTATTTTTATTTTATTTTAACTTAGGATTAGGATTTAGTATGATATTACATGTGACTGTCACAAGTCACTGTTACACAATCTCATATCACAGAAGAATGTAAAAGACTTTGGAACAATAATATCATATCACATGTCAATAGCATGTAGTATATATCTGAAACTCTATCAAGTTCTCTTATGTAAATCCTATATAAGGTTTCTTTCTTAACTTAACTCTGAGTCTTAAATTGTAATACTATATCCATCCTGCTACAACTTAAAGATCTTTGAGTTAGTTAAGAAGAGGAACCTTGTATAGGGTTTACACAAGAGAACTCAACAGAGAACTCTATACAGGATTGTCTACCTTATATACTAAAACCTCATGGTCCATGCAACTACTACTTTAGCCTACCCTAAATAACCATGTGTTTACCTTAAGGTTAATATGTGTTACACATGCAGTATGATATCATCTCTCCAGAACCTTCTATGTCCTTCTTTTTGTTACCACATGACTTGTGACCATTACTGTGACCATGTGACCATTATGTCATGCTAAACCCTATCTCTAGTTTCCAGAGTAGAAACTAAAAGAAAGAAAGAGAAAAGAAAAGAGAAAAGAAAAGAACAAAAGAGAATTAAAAGAAACTTGGGTCCAAACTCTGTAAGTCTGACACATCCCAACCTACAGATAATGCTTTTCTCTTATCTACACTCTCCAACCTCTTCCAGTGTAGATCAATTGTTCCCATTGTACCTCAGACTTTTTTGCTAGACCCTTACAAACTTCATAGATCTTCATTTCTGATGTTATGATCTTAAGCTTGGCTCAGGTTGCAACTTAGGCAAAGACTTGAGTAAGAGTAGAAGAATAATCAATTGGTAAAGTATAAGGATACAGGATTTTATTTGCTACTATATATACCTATTTACCACATCATAAGACAAATACCTGTACAATATGAGATATAGATCATAGTGATCATAACATCTAACATCCAAGAATCATTAGTAACTAGAGTAATACTTAATAGTCTCTATTTTAGATAACTACTCTAGGTAAACTCTAAGTCTATTGTCCAAGAATTACTGAACTATATACTTACCTCCAGGAAATCTTAAGAGAATAGAATGGGAATTTCTGAAGGTAATAACTACTTTATATAATAAGAGGTTTATTCTAATGTGTCAGAACTCTGTTTACATAAGCAAGGAATGATAATACTTAAGTAATCAGAAACAGTTCAAAATAGAGAGACTAAATTAGAAGAGTGCCAGAGTGCTTAGCAAGTGCTTCTAGAGTACAGGAAAGCAGATGATATTAGCAGACTTCAGAAGACCATAAAGCATTGCAGAAGAGCAAGGGAGTACCAGAAAGGAGAGTTAAATGACATATTCAGACAGTTATAAGTATTGGTATGTAGCTTGAAGGGGTCTAGAGCACAAAAAAACAGATAAGCAGATGAGTGCAGATGTGGGAAAAGATCACAGGATACACATCAGCTGGAAAACATGAAAGAGAAAAGTCTTAGAAGAGCCAGTCCCCTTATATATACCTTGGATAGTACAAGTAGGAGACTATAGAAAAGAGTGTTCTTGGTTAAGTTGTCTTAATTGCTATAGAGTATTTAAAGAGAAGACTCCAACAAGATGTTTGTCTAAATATAAGACAGAGCTGAAAGGTATCCTAAGAAGTGGAATAGAATTTGATTCTAAGTAGGTCAAAGATGTTATAACTTAAGTCCTTGAGTAACACAAAAAAACTTGGTAGAGTTCCAAGGACAAGATAATCTATTTTATATACTACATATGGTGTTCTGTACACACATTACAACTAACCTACTCTAAAGTACATATGCTTTTTATAAGATCAATATATTATTGTTATGCTGTATAATATCATCTATTCTAGAACCTTCTATGTTCTTCTCTGTGTTACATGATTGTGTGACTGTGACTGTGACAGGTGTCATGCCTCCATAATAAGACATCTGCTTTCTAACTTCCAGTTAAGACTCTAACCATACTTAGGTATACTTCCACATCTATACTTGTTCATGTATGAATTAGCTTTTCATGTTTTATTTTCTAGCAACTCATTATCTAGACTCCCAGTTGTTATATATCTTAGAAACTGTCTCTATAACATCTTTTTAGTTACTATCTACACTATTATCTCCTAACTACAGTTCTGACTACAGACTTAATATTTAAGACTAAGTAGATATTCTATAGTACTCAGTTTGGAAATTGACTAAGACCTAACTACAAACCCACTAAGAATTTTCTAACATCTTCTCTTACTTTTCTGACTAAAGATATTAGTTAGTCCTCCCTGATACCTCATCACCCAAAATTATGACTATATAATAGACACTAAGTAGAACATATAAGATGAGGAAAAGTCATTATCCAAGATTACATTGCCAATCTGTAGATAAGCTTCCAAGTTTGATCCACAAACCAAGTATATTGCCTAACCTCACAGATATCCATATCTATTTCTAAATAAGTTTCCATACTTAATCCAACCTTCTTTTTGTATAACTGATTGCAGATATCTGCTCAAAGCAAGTTTTGCCCATCTAACAGCATCTTTATAAGTTTATCTTCAGCTGATTTTGAAGTTCACAATCTATAAGATTTCATACTTGGATTCATTATTAATGGTGACTAGTGCTAGATATTAAACATAGTTCACACCTTGTTATTTAAGATCCAATGATGGTCTCTTGGAAGTCCAAAATAAGTCATTGTACATTATCTGGAAATATGAAATGTAAGAGTCAGAACAACCTTCAGCTTCAGCTTGTATGCTGTACTTCTATAAGTTATACTAGTTATATATTTTAGATGATATACTTAGGACATAGCAGGTGGCTAAGTCCACTAAAAATAAAAGGTATATTATTGCTAACACTGGAAGTTGGTGTGTTAGAGTTACAAACTATGGACTCTATTTTATTTTCTCATTTTCTTTTTCCTTTTAATTTCTTTTCCATTTTACTTTATTTTTGACTTAGAGTTAGGGGTTTATTGTGACATCACTGTCACTGTCACAACTGTCACACAATCATATGATACAGAAAAGGTTTTAGAACAAATAATGTTATATAGTATAGCAACAATATGTTGTCCTTATAGAAAGCATATGTACTTTAGAGTAGGGTAGTTGTAGTGTATATATAGACTACAGTCTGTGGTATATAAGGTAGAATAGTTTGTACTTAGAACTCCATTGAGTTCTTTTGTGATTACTCAATCTAAAGTTATTCTTCTGTCTAACTCTTTGAATTTAAGACCATAACATAGTGATAGTTTTAGTTAAATTTCAGAATGAGGCTTTATAGTATAAACTACCAGCTTATATGCTAAGTATACTATCTATGTTATTTATCTAAGAATAGAGACTGTTAAGTATTATTAGTAATCCTCAGGTGTTAGAAATAGAGATCCATAGAGTTAATAAGAGTCCAACAAGAATATTCAAGATAGAATAGGGACTAGTAATATATATCAGAAGATATTAGGAAGTATGAATGAGAAGAGTGGCATTATCCATGAGTTGGAATGAATATAGCTAGATTGGGATATAACACTAGAGTAGATTGAGTTCTCTTGGAAAATATGTTAAAAGTAGCTGGTTTGAGCATGAAAACATAGAAGACTAGATGCACAAAGCATATAGACTTTGGAAATCAAAGAGTAAACAACAAAGTATTAGGCTAGAAGATAATTTTGTAAGGTCTAAAATACTTTTCAGAGAGTTTTTTAAAGGACCAGATAGTTCTAAAGAATTGAGCTTTTACAAAGACCTTATTATCTACTTTGAAATCAAGTATAAAAGAATGCTACACATTAGTGGATATCAGAGTTGAAGACAGTAGACTATATTTATTTTCTCTTTATTTCTCTTATTTTTAGACTTAGAATGGGGTTTAGCATGACTGTCATAAACTGTTATACATTTGTCACATGTAACAGTCACATGATCATATGTTACACAGAATATCATAAAAGATTCCAGAACAATGACATCATATAACATGTATTACATATATTAATCTTAATGTAAACATATATTCTTTAAGATAGGCTAGGTGTTGTAGCAACCACTTGCCGGAATGGCACTTGTGATATGCTGACTTCAGCAAAGCTCTCAGTAGGCTATCTTGTAGTGGGGATTACAAGAGAACTCAACAAGGAGCCCTTGCTGCATTGCTCCTCCATTTATATAAATACAATGTAGTCCATGCTACAACAATATGTTTACCTCATGTCCCATTACTCATCCACCATGCTTCTACCTCAAGGCCACCATGCCATATCCATGTGCCCTGATGTCATACTCTTAATCTCTGCTGTACATATGCACACCATGTGTACACCATAAGGAACCATAGTCTCTTGATGTCATCCCTAACCTTAACTCCTATCTAGACTCCTCCCAATCCTTCTAGACCATTCTAGCCTTTGTCACATGACTTCCAGGTCACATGCTCTCCATCCGTTGTAGACTAATAATTACTACTATTCTATATCTGTCCTAACCCTAACCCTACCTAAAGTCTGTCCACACTCTCATCTTATAACACTAGGTTTAGTATAGCACAGACCATGAGCTCAGCATATATAAGATAAACAAATTGTACTTAGAAACTTCATTGAGTTTTCTTATGTTAATCTTAATACAAGATTCCTCTTTTAACTTCATACTATAAGTCTTAATGTTATAGTACGAGAGTATGGACAGACTTTGGACTAAGGTTAGAGTTAAGACAGTAGTTAATTATTAGTATACAACAAAAGAGAGATAGGAGATAGGCATGTGACCTGGAAGTCATGTGATAGAGTCTAGAACAGTCTGGAAGGACTTAGGGTCTAGAAGGATCAGGAAGAGTCTAGAAGGAGTTAGGGTTAGGAGTGACGTCAAGAGACATGGGTTCCTCATGGTGTACACATGGTGTGCACATGTACAGCAGAGATTAAAGGTATGATGTCAAGGTACATGTAGGAAGCATGGTGGCCTTATGGAAAACACATGTGAATGAGTAAGAAGACATGAGGACAGAGCATGGACTTTAGGGTCGGTAATATAATGTTGTAGCACGGACCAGGACAGAACAATATATATAGTGGTAGATAGAGTAGGAGCTCCTTATCGAGTTCTCTTGTATCAAC
>Ga0157363_1007888_pt1 | contig 10100 bp, 2 predicted proteins | sample AttsexASBM1_FD_111477 | JGI IMG/M metagenome (GOLD analysis project Ga0157363, IMG submission 111477) | Fungus gardens microbial communities from leaf cutter ant in Ribeirão Preto, State of São Paulo, Brazil - Atta sexdens ASBM1 | ecosystem: Host-associated > Fungi > Mycelium > Unclassified ...
TATTCTTGTTAAACACGAGAGGGTGAGATGACATTACAAAAAAATTAGAAAGAAAACAATGAATAAAAAGTGTTATTAAAACAATGAATAATTAAGTGACTCATTAAAAAGTTATTTTGCTTCTTCGTTCCAAAAGTATAATAAAAATATGATCGCACTCAGAACGGGGTGTACTATTAAGAACAAAGAATTCAATAAAATGCAATAAAAAATTCAATGAAAGAGAGATGAAAGAATATTGACTTATATAGCTGGAGCAAATGAATATATCAATTCATATATTCATCGAGGCATGTACTTTAAATAAATAAGCACATATGGAACATTTTCTTAAAGCATTTGTTTTTATTAAAAAGGAGACTGAAAAAATTTTGTATGTAAAAGTAATATAAAAAAAATTTGTATGGCTAGACATCAATGTCTTTTTTGACTACATTGGCATTTACAAGCCACTATTCAGGATAAATGTTTCATGGTTAATGCGAAAGATTATTCACGAATAGCATGTGCTTCAGAAGCGCTTCTGCCTCATGTTTTTATTTTAAAAGGCTAATGCCTCCATCTCTATCTACTATCTTCTGCTAAAAAGCATTCACCTCACTCCTACTTCCATACAACTCATTTTGTATATTACACTCATTTGTCGGTTCGCATCTGTGTTCCTAGTTTTCATTTTATACCCCGATAAATTTTCCCTCGTCAGAAACTGTATCTCTGATAGACCTTCTATACAACTATCGACCATGCGGTCGCTTGCAAACGTCACTGATTATTATTAATTAGCGGTCCGCTGTGGGTGGTACATCGGTCACGTCATTAATCCAGGAAAGATGTCGAATTTTGATAAACGCTCGACACCGAAAAGCGAATGGCGGTAAATATTCGTCATCGGAACGGTTCGACGCGTTCGCACGTTTCACGAGCCAGCGAACATTTCGGTCGCATCGGCTATTTCCGACGTGTCAGAGGCGGGAGGGAAATTTTTTTGCACAGATCGATTTAATGTCTCTTCATTAGTCAGCGTTATTTTTCCCCGACAACCTTATCTAACACACACGGTTCTATTAGACACTCCATTATGTTTCGTTCGCACTTTACGTGTCATTTAACTTAATAACAGTGAATTAACACAATTGTATAAAAAATAATTGTATTATTATTTGGAATGACTATATATTTTAAGCTATATTATCTTGACGGGATATTATTTTTATCTTTCATAGAAATAACATAACTTATTTTTATGTGAAAATGTTTTATACATATATCTACCTTCCTGCGATAAAGGAATATTTAAGCACTATTTTCCTACAACTTTTTAATTAAATTTCTTAAATATTAAATTAGTAACTTCTTTTATAAGAAATAAATAAACATCTATAGTAGATATAGTAGATTCACAAAAATATTCATTTAAAGTTAACTCTAAAAATATACATTTTCTTATATATATTTAATCTACTTAAAAATTAAACGTGAAAATAACATATTTATATATAAATTAAAATTAAATAAAAAAAATTTATTTATTAAATACATCGATAACATTTATAAGTGTAAATTACTAAGCTTATTAAAAACTGATATTAGAAATTGTTGCCAATAACTGAGTTTCTGTATACGCAATAAAGTTATGATACTTTATTGGTTGTCATAGCGTAAGAATCGTAACTGTAAAAATGTTATATCCCTCGAAATAAGCAGGATGTCAAAAAGATGGCAGATATACTGGATATTATTGTTATTTGAAGAAGTTAATACTGGCGCGTATCTATATAACGGATTATATATAGTGACCAGTCAGTCATAACTCGACTTTAATTTAAATTCCCTTGAGTGTGAATAATAGGTTTATAACAGCAGTAGTAGGAATAAATGTTATATAAAACGTGATCTCTATCTGGTCATTGACACGAAAATGCAAACAAGTATATCGCACCGCGATATACTTGTCTGCATTCTCGTGTCAACGACCAGATAAATTTTATACTGATGCTCCGAAAGATAAATTTTTTTTCTTTAATTAGATATACTGCACATCACGCTAGTTAATAACGAGAATGTTATTAATATAAATAACTTGAGCTAATAAATGAAGACGTAATAATTCATTCTTACATTTTTTCTTAATGATTTCATGAAAACATTAAAAATGTGAAGAACATTAAATATATTTTATTTCATAAAGAGATGTGTTTAATATATATATATGTTATAATACATTTTAATAGATTATATTTTAATATATATTATATGTATATGTGTGTTTAAAACGTATTTCTTTGAAGCTCTGTAGGATTTAAAAAGAATGGTTAATTATGAAATCGAAATTCCTTTTATTAATACCAGTATATTTACTTCTGTTTCTCTTCATTAAAAAAGAGCAGTTGTCAAGTGAAATATGAAGATACAGGAAGATACTAAAATATTTGCTAGAGGATATGAATTTCAGTAGATCTTATGTCTATTCTCTTCTCGTTTTCTTCGCTGTAGCAGAATTGAGACGTCTTTGCAAGCGACACGAATGTGTCTCTCCGCAATCTCGCGTGTTTACTGACTGTGAGATATTCGATATACCAGTGGGACGGATGATATGGTACGTGGGTGTTGCCTCGAGTATACATTCGCTTATCCATCATCCAAACTCTATGTAATAACTGTTTCACGACTAGAAATACTCTCAAAGATTTGTCTATCGACTTCGAGTATTTCAAATGGGATACGTTTCTAGAGAATACGTATTTTTACAGTACATAAATCGCGTTCCATGATGTCCATTTCATTCAAAGATAAATAACAAATAAATAAAAATTTATTATTTATTTTAGAATTATTTAATTAACATACACACTAGAAAAGTTGAAAATGCTAATAGAATATCATAAAACAAATATTAATTGCTTTATGAGTCTATTAAACTTAACTATCATTCAATATCGTTATTTATTAATAAAAAAGAAATCATACTTATTACGCAGAAAATCATTAATAATTATAAACCAAATGAAATACGAAAGCATATTTGATTTTCAATTAAATGATATTAAAAGATAATGAGAGAATTTGCTTTCATACATTTTAATGTTGTTAATTTACTCGTTAATAAAACAAAAATGTTAAAAAGTTAATTTCTCTTCATTCGCAGTTTCAATAATGAGATAAATCGTGAAGAGAATTCTTAACACCCGAATACATTGCGTATTTCAGTCACAAGTTCGGTTGCCACGGTGAAAGAAAGTGGATAAAGTATGCGTGTAGACAGACAGTTAGACAGTTGGGTTTAGCGCAAAGGGATTCGCCCGTGGGAGTTTGTTTTATTCTACTGCCGAAAAAAAGTCGGCACGCTCCACCACTGCTCGCTTAGAAACTCTTAGAAAAGTCTAAGCTTTCTCACAGAATAGTGGAAAAACGACAACTAGCGAAAACTTTGGTAGCGCATTAGCATCTTTTATGCGTCTCTCGACGGTGCGACTCGTTCTGCATTTTTTCCTCCCTCCAAAGAAAAAGTCTTTGAATTCTTCTCTCCTGGCACCCGCCTTTCTGTGCCCGCCAATTTTCTCGAACACGTCGCAAGCATTATTTTCTCGAGCCGCGCGTATAAAAGCGCTCCTCGAAGCACGCCTCGGGTATTTACAACCGACGAGGCAAAAATTCGGTTTTTCCGACGCGCGGTTATTTTTCGCAAGCTTCGAGGCGACAAACCTTTTCAAAGCTGCCCAGCTAATTTAACGCTGTAAAAACGCTTACGATCATACAATGAATCCTGAGGAAGTTAAAAGCCGACGTTGCATCAGTCAGAAATTCATGCGATCACTGTATTTAAAAGTTTCCATCTGTCACTTTTTATATATGTCACTTTGATTTATATTTAATTTAATTTAAGTTAATATACATATATTTGTTCTGATGTTGCTCAGTAACTTACAAACTGCGTACCAATTTTTTGCCGGGTAATACCAACGTCATTTTATAAATTATATATTTTGCAAAGGGCATTCCATTGATATATTATATGAAAAAACAGAGGACATTTTTTATTTCTGAAAAATTCATGAAGTTCCATCAAATGTTTAGAACAAATAGTTGCCATAGCGTTTAACTTTAAGACGTGCCCGTTAAATATTTTTAGAGATCGGCTGTAATTTCTACATATTTCGCCGCGGCAAAATGAAAATAAAGAAGTAATGCAAATGGTTGCAACACGTACGTTACTTATAATATAATAATGAAAAGAAATAGCTCTTCTTGTTTTGTATATGTTCAATTGGTCGACGTATCGATCATTGCGTTAATCTTAAAAAAAAAATCGATTTATTAATATAAAATTGTTGTAAAATTCTGCAGATTTTTGTCTTCTTAAACGATTCTTCTTCATTTTTAACGAAGCTATTATTTAATGGAAGACTGAAGCGTAAATTTATCGGGGAATTAAACTGCTTTAATCGATATCAGAATTTGCGAAACTTACGTTACTTAAAAGTATCTATTGATTCATAATAAACGAAGCCCATAATATTGAAAAAAAGAAATCTATAATAAGAACGAAAAAAGTACATCAAAAGATTAAAAAATTCTTTATCAAACCGATTCTGCCTACGCAGAACTTTTTAATCAAATGTGCTCGATATTAACTTCTGTTCAACTTGGCTTAGGAAAAGTCATTCAATCACGGTTATTCGAATCACTTTCCGCCACGTTTCTTTTCTTCATCTTTCGACTTTTTGGCGCGTATCCATGCGGAATTCGACATTGAGAAAGCCCAAAAGTTTGATTCGTTAACTTGTGTGAAAATATATAGGGTTAACTTTTAAAGAAGCTTTATTTTAAAAGTTAATCCTATTTTGTATGCTGTGTAACAAATTTATTTTTTATTAAATATTTGTTTGCATAGTAGTAGTAGAATCTGACGAAATATTCACTAAATGTAAATGTATATTTATTTGATATAATTCTTTTATTATAAATTTTATTTTTAATAAAATTCAAAACATTTTTTTTAATATATGATTAAATAATTTCAAAAATTTAATTTATTCAACGCTATTCCTCGTTTCTTTGAGTCTAAATTAATCTTTTACATTTTAGATCTTTGCTCGTTATTTTCGACAAATTGTTACGCGTGGCATTATTGAGGGTGAAAAGTAATAGAACTTGCGGGCAATAGACGTTTACAAACGTTGCAGCAAGAAAATACAGTGTTGTTACACGGCGGATTCATCTTCTCGTAAAGAAGGGCTATGTTTAAAAATACCATCGTAATTACCTAAATGTTTTGTCTCGGTATCTCGAGAGTTTAAAAACAGACCCGTAAATTTATATATCTACTAATCCTGCAATATTCTAGTGCCAGGAATCCGTTCGTAAAATTGCATGAGTAAATTTAAAAGTAAATAAGTCGCACAAAATATAAATTATGTGATTAAAAATAATTGTTACATATGTGAACAATTTGTAATATTTTAAGAGGGATATATATATATATATACACTTGTAAGTTTTTCTATATATATAGTATGTTTCCGCAAATTATAAATTATTATAGCAAGCAATAATTTCCTATTGAAAAAAATCTTGATAGCGTAGAAAATTTTGCAGTAAATTTCTGTGTTTTAGTTTTAGCGATAATAATAAATCGCAATTAATTTTACATTAGAAGAATTAACTTCGTTGTATTGCTATTAACCTAGGGATAGGCACCTGAGATATTTTTATATAATACCTCAATGACAAAAAAATGTCATTTGTTATAAAATATTGTTTTGTATAGATTGTTTAACATATATTTTTTTTAATAACTTTTTAAAATAATTCTTTACAAGTCTTTAAATGTGCAATTCCATAAAAAAAACTCGCAATAAAAAGCATTATGTTAATTAAAATTTTTATTTTTTAGAAATACTAATATAATAAACTATTTTATTTAATATTTATATGTTTTTTACTTTTTTTAAAATTACGGTTAAATCTGTATCTATAATTTTTTTAAGTACTAATACGTCGAAAAATTATTAATAATACATAATATGTATTATTAATATAAATGATTTTAATTGAAGTACAAGAACATCCTAGATGATCGTTCACACACAAAAAAACTCGTATGAACTACTTCCGGATTAATACGAATTTGGCAAAAATATGTTTCGTTGTATCAGTTGTGCATGGAAAACAAAGAAATCAGAAATATATTTTAGTTTTCTTTTCTTCTTCAATCTTCATACCTTTTTCATGACTATATCATCTTTTAGTATGTTACGTAACAGCGTCGCTCACTTTTCGATTCCACGTCCAGAAAAGTCTTATAGTCGTAGAAAGGATGGAAATCAAGCAGAATATTATGCCGTCGCCAGCTTCGGATTGATCTTTTTCTTAGAAAAGAATTTCCATAAGGAATATATTGCCGTTTTCGCTTGTATTCGGCTTGAATTCTCAAATACAATGTTCGTAAGCATGTGCATGTGTTTTTATAGTGAGCGAACCGCGAGTTGACTTTGCCCGACATTGTCTTTTTCTATTTCTATCTTTTTTCTTTTTGTATTTTGCAGATTTTAGCAAATTCACACAATTGCATGTACATGTGATTTGTTAGTTAAGGATAAAATTATCTAATTAATCCTGTCCTTGAAGAAAAAGTATAATCATAAATTTCAGTGTTGAGTCATAATTTACATATTCACTCCTATTTTTTAAAAATTATTTTAATATGTAATATTTTAGAATTTATATAGCTATTATGTTCAATTTATAAGACAAAATGGAATTAGATTATTGTTTGTAGCTAAAAAAAAAAAGAATTTTATGATTATGGAGCTCAAGAGCTCATATTTGTTCATTTAATAAGTTCATATATATGGTAAGTATATTAACAGATTGTTCTTATATGCATTCAAACAACAAGATGACAGAGAAATTTAGAAATCGTTTTTGCGAATATTCTTGGAGGAATATATCGTTAACTCGAATGGAACGTGCTTTGAATTTTCAAGTTTGCCGCAGTATGGATCTCTAGCTATGAACGCATACATGATTTTTGTGAAAAGAAGGAATGGAGCTTCCCTTACTTATGTTGCGCGCTTCGCATCCATCTGGCGTTCAATCTTTTTCGCGGCGATTTGCGTCCTATGTCTGATGATAATAAATTGTAACGATGAAAAAATTATGATCGATAGTAAAATAAAAAGGTCAGAAATAAAGCCGACATAATTAGATCGATGAAGTTCAGCCACGAGAAAAAAATTGCTCTCGAGGAGAAAGTTTTACGTGGCTCCTTACCGAGCGGTAGGGAAACAAGAAAGATTAAAGCGGCAGGGCCGTCCCCCGAGCGTGCTAAGCGGTACTTTAGAACGTGGATAACTTACGTTTGCGTCACTCAGCTCGCCATAGTTGCCAAGAGAGATGAAGATCGTTATTAATGCACGCGTTCAGTTCCCAAGAAGTCTCACGAAACTATCGGGTTGTGGACGAGCGTGGCGGCTAACAAAGCAAATCTTGTATAAACTCCAATCTCATTAGCATAACGTACTGCTAACTGGTTACCTTACATGCGCACGCCCGCTGTTGAATCCGATATTGTTAATGAGGGTTTGTATCGATACTTGTCAGCGCGAATTGCTGCGTTATTGCTAGTGAAATTTAGTGGCAACAACGATACAAAGTTCGTTGCGCTCAATATATCATTGACATATTTTCATTCATTAATACTAAAGTCGGTATATTAACAATCATAAAACGTAATTATTTTGTTCTTATTGTATTATCCAATTTATAATAATTCACATATTTTACATTGTTTGTATTGTCTACATAAAAAAGATTTATGTAAATTTAATGTAAATATGTAAAAATTTTATGTAAACATAATTTTGAAGATATACGGCATAATCCTATAATACGTATATTTTTTTACTTTAAAAATGGTTCAGCTTAAAAAACGTGATTTTAAAGTTATTTCTATAAATAAGTTAAGTAAACATTATAAAAAATGAACCAAGTTATCTTCATGAAAAATCGTCAAAATCGTCACAACTCGAAAAAGATAATTTCTTTAAAAAATCAACAAAATTATCACAACTCAAAAAGAATTTTTTTTAAATTGTGAAGTAAAAATAACAAAATATGATATCAATTTAATATTATTATATGTTCAATATATTTTTCCGATATTATTTAATTATTATAGTCAATAATTTTCTGTCAAATTAATAATATAGTTTCAATCTTCTAGGAAATTTAATCTTCTGAGTTGTATTACTTTTAAAGTAAAAGAGCGATATATCAATTGAAATTGAATTAATAATACATTTAGAATTTAATACAGCAAACTTAAATTATATTAATAAATGCAGAAAATTTAACAAGATTACTGCTCTGGCATCAATCCATTAATTTTTCTACTACAAGATTGAACGAATCGAAAATTGATTCGTTATTTTTAAATTAAATAATGATAAATCTCTTAGAGAAGAATATAAGAATATATATATATATATATATATATATATATAAATATATAAATATATAAATATATATATATATATATATATATATATATATATATATATATAAAGAATATATATAGAAAGAATTAGATTTGAAGATAATCTTTCAAGATGGAACATTATGTGTCGTGATAATAACGAAATGCATGTTGGTAAACATATAAAATGTTGGAGGTGTATAAATTCTTTGAGCTCAGCGTGATAATGTCTTATATTTTATTTTATCTTCATAGTATATTACACTCTATCGACTAGGTTCGCGCCGTTGTTGAAAAGATGGAAAACGACGTTTTACTCTTTTGTTTTCGTGGGTAGAAAATTTTACGGCACCAAAGCACCGGTCTCACCCGTGCCATTACCGGATCCCTGAGAACAGTTGTTAGAACAAACACATAGAGCCTGTCGCATTTTAATCTACGTACGTGTCTACGTCTCCATTTTCTGCCATTAATGGACGGTCCGAGAGACCAGTTAGATCTATTCGAAAATTACGGAAATCAGTAACAAGATGCAAACAAACGTGAAATTATAGTTTCAATCATAACGTGACCTCAATCGAAATAACTGATTCTAAATATATCATCAATTTTTTATTAGAAATAAAAATACAGTAAGTGCAAAAGATTTGTCGTATTCGAATATAAATACAAACTGCACAAAAATGAATAACAATATATCTAGAGTTTAATTTAAAAACAAAGACATACAAAAAAAAGCATTTTGCTGAAGTATCTAAAAATTTAATTAAGTACAGATTTAAAGATAATTTTGATTGGTATTAAAATAATTATTGCATGTAAAGGATACTTAAACTGTGGTGGTCAGAAATATTAAAACTTTTTGCAGCATTATCATCAACATTTAAGCGTTCCATAATTATCTTAATAATACAATAAAATTATTTTTAAATTAATATCTAGCTAAATTTTTTATGTTCCAACAAAAACTATTCTTTCCGTGCATGTTTAAACATTTAATATAAAAGATATTGTAAAAGATTTAACGCAGACATCTTTTATTTCGATTTATTAAATTCTCTGAGAGAATGTAAAAACATCAAAATGATTTGTTATTTTTAAATTAAGTAAGAAAATATAGAATATCAATAAACAAAAAGATTATTCTAATATAGTGAAACATTTATTTATTGCTCCATTAGTCGGGTATTATCCAAGTTCGGTTATTAAGTAGATAGAGTCAGCGTATGATGAGCAGGCCATTGGTCGCCGTTTGTATGTACCTTGCAATGGAATGCATAATGCCGTTGAAATCTCGCGAATTGTTTGCTTGCGATTAATGCAATGCCAATAATTGCTCTACAAACATCGTTGCATGATGCACATACTCTCACTGCGCATCAATGAGATTTATGTGTATGGACATCGTTAAGAGTAATCGCGAAATCATTTATTTGAATACATTACTTTAATGCATAATAAGTACGCATTTACTATGTAGATACTTTTCTCATGGACTTTCACAGCTTCAATTCGAATAACGCTTCATGCAGCATGGAAAACAGATTACAGACATATTTCGTCAAAATTTTAGGCGGTTTTGCACGATAATCGCGATGTAATAATTTTGAAAATCGCGATAAGA
>Ga0157363_1007889_pt1 | contig 10100 bp, 5 predicted proteins | sample AttsexASBM1_FD_111477 | JGI IMG/M metagenome (GOLD analysis project Ga0157363, IMG submission 111477) | Fungus gardens microbial communities from leaf cutter ant in Ribeirão Preto, State of São Paulo, Brazil - Atta sexdens ASBM1 | ecosystem: Host-associated > Fungi > Mycelium > Unclassified ...
ACACGCTCCCGAAGATCATCACTCAATGCTCGTGCCATCACCGTCTCCATCAATGAAAACGGTGAATCACAAGACCTCTTCAGTGTCACCTCTCAATTTAGAGTTCAGTGGAACCGCTCTAGCGGCGTACCCACAAACACCGTCAGCGGCATTTTCGGGTAATCGATCGCTTCAACTTTCTCGACCGTCCCTATCACGCAGTCCAACGCCACATGATATCCTGAATGCTTTGGCCAACCAGCCGTGAAAAATTCCGTACGATGCCCGCCATGATCAACGATGCATACAGCACGAAGAAAAAGGAGCTATAAAACAGTATTTTATACGTTTTTTACATAATCTAATTTTTCATTACACGTTATACAATCGCAACGTAGCTTTTCTCCGGCCTTCCCAATTCCCGCCCCTTCAGACCCGTGTGAGGGCAAGGATTGATCTCAATGTGTATCGTCCACCAGAACAAACTCGCGTTGCGCCACATGGCCCTGCTTTCGACTGTGCTGGCCGTCATTCCTTCATGCGGATGGACGGCAGAAAAACCACAACATGTCCGCAAAGGAAAAACGCCCCCACTTCACACGGTTTCTGCATCCCAAACACCTGCCGTACGCCACACCCTGAGCCGCCCTGCGGAAGCGGAGCTTATGCAGGTCCAAGGGCGACATGTCTCTCACGGTGCACAGACCGTTATTTCACAGCACGTTTTTACAAACGCCGTGGCCGGAACATCCGTTATGAAGGCGTTGCAGAATGTACCGGGCGTGCTGTTCCAATCTGACGATGCGCAAGGCGTCGATACGGGCGGCGTCAAACTCTACATCCACGGGTTCTCGCAAAACCAGATCGGATTTTCACTGGACGGTATTCCGCTCGGTGAATCCGTCTATCGCAACTATAACGGTCTGAACGCCGTGGCCGCGCTGTCATCCGAGAATGTTGGTCATATGGAGATGTCACAGGGCGCGGGGGCCGTGGACATGCCCAGCACCAACGTGCTCGGCGGCGCGATCATGATTTCGTCGTCTGATCCCAAGGACAAGTTCGGCGGCACGCTGGCCGCGACCGGCGGAAGCAACGCCACCACCCACGCTTTCATCCGCATCGACAGCGGCAAGCTGAACCCCACCGGGACCAAATTCTATGTGTCCTACATGCGGAACGACACCAAACTGTGGAAAGGCTACGGCACCCAGTTCTTCCAGCAGGCCAATCTGAAGCTGGTGCAGCCGATCCATAATGAAAGCAGCGTCTCACTCCTGTTCGACTGGGCGGATGTCAAGCAGTTCAACTACCAGTCCGAAACGCTGGAGACAGTCCAAAAGCTGGGCTATGGCGTCTCCAACTATTACCCGAACTATCGTTTGGCCTATGAAGCCGCACAGGGAATTTATTCGCACGGTGAAGACAAAACCAGCGACCCGAAGGATGTCTCTTATTATGCGGGAACAACGACGTCACGCGATCTGCTGGGAGGGCTGAATTTCCATCTGAAACTGGCGGATCGCCTGCGTTGGGATTCTGTCGTGTACGGCCACAATCAGAAGGCCGATACCCAGTGGTCCGATCCGTGGATGGCCTCCGCAAACGGCGCGCCTCTCTCCGAAATCGTCAAACAGCCTGATATCCAGCGCTTTGGTCTGACGTCGAGCATGACGTATGATATCGGCAAACACGAAATTCATGGCGGCATCTGGTACGAAAACAACAAATATATCTCGAACATGTTCGCCTATAACGACCCGCTTCTTGCTGAAGGACAGACCCTGACGCCCAATCCCTTCCGCAAATGGTCCGACCCTTTCGCCAAGCTCTGGGGCCAGACCTACAATACCAACACGATGCAGACCTATATCGAGGACACCTGGCGCCCGGTTCAAAACCTCTCGCTCCATGCAGGGTTCAAATCCATGCTGAGCACGACCCATGTCGGACAGACCGGGAATTACGAACCCTATACCGGCACCAATGCTCTTGCCGGCGGCGTGGGTCTGACGACATTCGGGGCGTTCCTGCCGCATTTCAGTGGGGACTGGCATTTCCTGACGCATCATGAGCTGTATTTCGATATCGCCAAGAACATGCGCGCCTATCCGCAAAGCGGCTATCACCTCTCTGCATCGCCATTTGCCGTCTCGCAAGAGGCCTTCGACCTGTCACGCAGTTCCGTCAAACCCGAGACAAGCTGGGCCTATTCGGTCGGCTACCGCTTCACACAGCGGCGTGTAGACTTCTCGGTCAGCGCCTATCGTGTGAACTTCTCAAACCGCCTAGGCGCACTGGTTCAGGGCAGTCAGACCAACCCCCAGACCACAGTTCTAAACCTCGGTGGTGTGACAATGAACGGCGTGGATGCCGGCCTGACCCTGCGCGCGCTGCGTGGTCTCTCGATTTTTAACTCGATCAGCTACAACCACTCGACCTACGACAACAACATCAGCCAGCAGGGCACGACCTATGCCACCAAGGGCAAGCACGTCGTGAACTATCCGGACCTGATGTACAAGGCGACGGCAGAGTACACCTACAGGAAGGCCAGCTTCAACATCGACGCCCTCTACACCAGCAGCCGTCCGTTCAGCTACACGAACGACACGTCGCTCCCGTCCTATTGGCTGGTCAATTTCGGAGCACGCTACAATTTCGGGCGCATCGGACGTCTGGAAAATCTGACAGCATCGTTTAACGTCACCAACCTGACAGGGTCGCGCTACCTGATCATGACCGGTGATGACGGCGGCAACCCGCTTTCGGGTGACTACCAGTCGCTGGTCGTGGGCGCACCCCGCCAGTTCTTCGGTGGGGTGAAAGCAGACTTCTGACACTCCCCTGTCCGGACCGGACTTCCCCGGCGCTGCCTTTTCAGGATGAAGAAAAGGCAGCCCAGCGCTTACAACCGGATGGCTGCATGAACGGCACGACGAACAACCAGCGCCCCGCACTGTGGGAACGAATGAGCTTCGGTTTCGGCGATCTGGCTGGTAATGCCCTGTTCGGTATTACCGGAACCTATCTCATCTATTACTACACCAATGTTTACGGTATTTCCGCGTCTGCTGTCGCTCTGCTGATGCTTCTGGCGCGTGTGATCGACAGTGTGGTGGACCCGGTCATCGGTTATCTGATCGACCGTCGCATCCTGTTCGGAGGGCGCGTCCGGCCCTACCTGAAATGGTTTTCCCTACCGCTCGGCTTCCTGACGTTCTGCTGCTTCCTGCCACTCCCGCTGGGACCGGGCGGGCGTCTGGCCTGGGCTTACGCCACCTATCTCGCAATGGGTGTCCTCTTTTCGCTCGTCATCGTGCCTTACGGCCTTCTACCCAACGTCATGACGCGCAACCGGGAAGACCGCCTGTCCCTGTCCACCTTCCGCATGATGGGCGCAACGCTTGCAACCTTTCTGGTCGGGTCGTCCATTCTGCCTATGGTGCATCTCTTCGGTGGCGGTAGCGAGAAACTTGGATATCCGCTGGCGATGGCCGTCGCAGGCGCTGTGGGCGGCGGACTGGCGCTCATTCCTTTCTTTGCCTGTCAGGAACGTTATGATCTCAAATCGAATGACAGCCCCGTCCGGATTCTGCTCGGGTCCCTGTTCCGCAACCGGGCCTGGGTGATCATTACAATCGTGCTGAGCCTGTTCTACATCAATCTGACGGCGTTCTATGGCCTGTCGCTCTATTACGCGACGGAAGTCCTGCATCGCCCGCAGTATTTCGGGGGGGTGCTCATCTCGATGATGGGGGCCAGCAAGGTTCTGGGAGTAATGGGCTCGCCCTGGCTTGCACGCTGCGTGGGACAGAAGCTGACGATTGTTCTGCCCTATATCCTGTCCGCCGTGGGTCTGGCGCTGTTTGCCTATGGCCCGAACAATGCCGTCTATCTGGTCGCCGCCTTTGGCGTAATCTGCTTTTTTCAAGGCATGACCCTGCCGGTATTCTACGCCATGATCGCGGATTCCATTGACTACGGTACGGCTGTGACAGGCATTCGGGCATCCGGCATGGCCTATTCGATCAACAGCTTTGCGGGAAAGGTCGCCTGGGCCATCGGCGGCTCACTATCCGCCGCAACCCTGGCCTGGGGCGGTTATGTTCCCCATGCCGCCACCCAGACACAGACCGCCCGCGCCTTCATTACATTCGGCTTTCTGGGCGTTCCCGCCTGCGTCGCCCTGCTCTCGGTCCTGATCATCCTGCTTTACCCATCGGAAGCCGAGATGACACGCACTCTCCAGCCGGAAGTCCCGGTTGAGCCACAGAGCCTCTGACATGACAAACGCTTTCCGAACCGAAGCAACCGCAATCGTCGCGCAGATGACGCTTACGGAGAAGCTCGATCTCATCTGCGGAAATGGCCTGTGGCGCACGACCGGCGTACCCCGGCTGGGTCTCCCTTCCCTGCTGATGGTCGATGGCTCCAACGGTCTTCGCGTCGTGCCGGACCAGATCTCCACAGACACACAAAATACCGATCTTGGAGCTCTCCTTGATACCGTAGAGATTACGGGTGATCCAGAAAACCGGGATGACAACGTCCTTCTAGGCAAGAGCATCCCGGCGACATGCTTTCCCGCCCTCTCAGTTCTGGCTAATAGCTGGGACATCACATTAGCTCATGAGGTCGGAACCGCACTGGCAATCGATTGCCGGGCTGCCGGCGCACAGATCCTGCTCGGGCCGGGGATCAACCTGCGCCGCTCCCCACTGGCCGGCCGGGGTTTTGAATATTTCAGCGAAGACCCAATCCTGACGGGAGAAATGGCTGCTGGAGTCATTCAGGGATTGCAGGACAATGGCGTGGGAGCCTCACTCAAGCATTTTGCGTGCAACAATTCCGAAGTTGAACGCATCAGCATGGATTCCGTCGTCGAGCCCCGCGCACTGCACGAACTGTATCTTATGGGTTTCGAGCGCGCGATTGCCCAGAGTAACCCGTGGACGGTCATGACATCCTACAACCGGCTCAACGGGATTCAGACGTCACAGAACCCGTGGCTCCTGCGCGGGGTCCTCCGGGGACGGTGGCAGTATGACGGCGTGATCATGTCTGACTGGCACGGGATTCAGGATCTCCCCGCCGCAGTAAAAGCCGGAAACGATCTGGACATGCCGTTCAATGCGGCCCGCAGACGGCGTCTTGAAAACGCCGTCTCAGGCGGGAACGTGCCGGTCGCGGTGCTGGACGAGGCCTGCATCCATATCGCGGCCCTGACGCTCCGTAGCGCAGACGCCCAGCGCAGACTGCCAGTTTCGCGCCCGGATTTCGCCGCCCACCACGATCTGGCGCGCAAAGCTGCCGCTCGCGCATGCGTCCTGCTCAGAAACCAGAACGATCTCCTCCCTCTCACGCCGAAACCGGGCAACCGCCTGCTGGTCATCGGCACAGGCGCGGTCTCCCCCGAAATTCAGGGTGCAGGCAGCGCTGCCGTCCGGCCCATCCGATGTGACATTCCGCTGGAATGCCTAAAAGCGACTGCCCCTGAAGGCGTATCCATTCATTGGGAACCCGGCTGGAGCGTGAATGGCACGCATGACCCACACCATCAGGATGCAGCCCTTGCCGCCGCACGCAACGCTGAAACCGTCATCGTTTTTGCCTCCACCCCGCCCAGCGTTAGTGGCGAAAATGCCGACCGGCCCAATCTGGATCTCTGTCAGGCGCATAACACCCTGATCGTTGAACTGGCGAAGCTCCATAACAGGATTGTGGTGGTTCTAACGCATCCGGATGCTGTCGTTCTGCCATGGGCCGACAACGTGCAGGCCGTCCTCTCAGCGGGCTATGCAGGGGCAGGATTTGGACAGGCCGTGGCCGATATCCTGTTCGGACATACCAACCCTTCCGGCAAGACATCCATTACATGGCCGGTACGACCGGAAGACTGCCCAGCCTTTCTGGGGTACCCCGGCGAGCAGGGGAAACACCTGTATCGGGAAGGCATTTTCGTCGGATACCGGTTTTTCGATATCCGCCAGATAAAGCCTCTTTTTCCGTTCGGCCACGGGTTGTCCTACACATCCTTCACTTACGCCGCCCTGAAACTAGCAAATAACGCAGAAGGTGTCGCAATTCAGTTTACGCTGTCCAACACCGGCACCCGGACAGGCCGGGAAATCTGCCAGCTTTATCTCGGACGGAACCCAACCGCAGCCAACAAGGCCTTACCCCATCATCCCCTCCGGGCCCTGAAAGGATTTACGACCGTTTCTCTAGAACCAAGAGAAAGCCGCGTCGTGACCATGATGCTGGATCACCGCGATCTCGCCTATTTCGATACCGTACGCGAAGACTGGACCGTCCCCGCCGGAACGGTCAGAATCGACATCGGATCATCCTCCCGCGATATCCGCCTGTCAGCCCCATTACACGTCACAGGCGATACCACACCAGCACGATGGCTTGACCTGCACACCCCACCCGGACAGGTGCTGGAGATTCCCGGCGTGCAGAAAGAGCTGATTGCATGGCTTGCTGATGTGACCGGCCAAAGCATTATCGAAACCCAAACCCGGCTTGCCCCCTGTAGTCGCTCCTTTCTCGGCATTTACGACACATTATGCTGGTCATTCGGCCTTGAGCTGGACGAAACACGACTGGCACACATCCTTGACGACGCCAACCGACGCAGTGGCGCAAGAAAACCCGGACATCGCCCCGACAATTGCAGCAAACAGGATCCGTCATGATTGTTGAGAGCACAGTGCCCCCGGCCCGCGCATGGAACACCTGGTCCGACCGCCCGGCGGCAATGACGTTCCTGCCGCTCGGCGTTCATGTCACGCCCCTGCTCTATTCCACAAGCCAGCGCAGCGCGACCCTGCTCCCGCCGGGAAAAGATCTTCTGTTTGGTCGTCACAACATGGACGGGCGGCTGGTCGAGTTCGAAACCCGGCATGGCGGGACGGAAATCGCATTCCGTTATGAGAGAGATGATCCCTATTGCCTGCTGGGGACATGGGAGGGGAAAGTTCTCGCGGAATGGGGCTTGCGTTACTGGGTAAACCTCTGCCTCTCTGCCGAATGCGGTGCCACCGTGACCTATAACGGCGAGGCTGCTGTTATCCAGTTGGGTTATCGGTACGTTGCCCTGATGAGCGACACAGCCCCCATTCAGGTCACGGCTCATGAAACGCTGGAGGCCGCAGCACAAGATTTCAACGATCACGGCTATTTCCAGACATCCAGCAGGGGAACATCCGCCCCCGTCATCACATTGCGCTTCAATCTGGAAATGATGCGCAAAGGGCGCTTCGCCGCAGCCGTGGCGGATAGCGAAGAACTGGCAATCGCGAAAGCTCGGGCCACGCTTGAACGCGCTCCCGAGAAAGAGCCTGCGCTTCCCACCCAGACCGGTCGGCACGCCGGAGCCCTGGATGCCGTTCGGGATGTCATGGGCTGGAACACCCTGTATGACGGCATCAATCGTCGCCCCTATACCACTTTCAGCCGGATCTGGAATCTGGGGACATTCGCGGTCTGGTACAACGATCAGACTTATTCCGCGCTGATGGCCGCCCTCCTTGACGGGCAGACTGCGCGCGAAAACATGGCGGTGGCCACGGCAAGCGCAACACCGCAGGGTAATTTCGCCTGTCTCGCCACATCGAACGACACATGGGTGGATCGTACTCAGGCTCCGAATGGCGCATTCATGACGTGGATGATCTATCTGCGCCATCGCGAAAAATCATTTCTCGAATGCCATTATGACGCTTTGTCCCGTAACCACATGTGGTGGCGCCGCGAGCGCGACCCGGATGGAATGGGGCTTATCTCATGCGGAACATCCGATGTCGGAGAGGCCTTGTACAAAGGCACCCATTTCGGAGCCCGCAATGAGACGGGAATGGACAACTCTCCAACCCATGACGAAGCACTCTACAGCCCCGAAACACGCACGCTGTCATTGCTCGATATCGGACTCAACTGCTCTCTGGCGCTTGATGCGGAGTGTCTGGCGCATATTGCGCGGGAACTGGGGCGCACTGAAGACGCACAGACTTTCAATGCACTGGCGAACGACACGCGTAGCAAAATCCGAGAACATCTATGGGATCATGAACGCAGCATTTTCGCCAATCGCCGACGTCATGGCGGGTTCGTCAACAGCGTCGGACCCACAAGCTTCTTCCCGCTGATCTGCGGTGCTGCCACGCCGGAACAGGCACAGTCCCTGATCAGACATTTCTCTGATCCGACCCGCTTCGATGGCCCCTATATGATCCCGAATGTCAGCCGGGATGACCCTGCCTTTGCAGATAACGTCTACTGGCGGGGCCGTATCTGGCCAAATGTGAATTATTTTGTGTGGCATGGTTTGCGACGCTACGGTTTTGTCACCGAAGCATCCCTGCTCGCCGAGCGCAGCATGGCGCTGTTCAACCAGTCATGGACGGACCGCAGGATTGCCGCAGAAAACTACTCGGCCACAACCGGCGAGGCCAACGACCAACCGGATACGGACCTGTTCTATTCCTGGGGCGCAATGCTGCCCATGCTGGGTGTTGCAGACGTTATGGACATCACCCCCTGGGCGGGCTGGGAACTGCATAATACAGGCGCAGACGTCACACTTGGCCCGATCCACACCCCAATCGGAAAGGTTACCATGACTGTTACGAATGGCCGCTTGACGCTATCCCGTGAGCAGGAAGACATCCTCTCCTGGACAGGGACAGGGCGCCTGACAAACCTCACGATCAGCGAAGGGCTCATGAGTTGCTGCATCCATGCTCATGGAGGCCAACAGGGAATTCTGACACCCGGCCCAACCTACGCCGCGCGGATCGTAGAAAGCCGTCTGGATGGCAAACCTCTTCCCGCCGCCCCAAACCAAGACATAGACCTGTCCGATAGTCATTCCGGGCAACGTCTCGATCTTTATCTCGCCCCATTACCCGCGGCATGACCATTCAGGCATTGCCCGACTGGCAGACGAGGTTGATCAGATCTTCCATCCACATAAGTCTGCCTGATGCGCCGGGCCTGATGGATGAAATAAAGCTTGGCGCCCGTCATGCGAACAGAACGAAAAACCAGATAAAGCGGTGCCGTCAGGGCCGTGCGGGATGACAGTGGAATATAGACCACCTGCTCGGCATGATGTTGCTGCATGGACTGCGGGACGAGGGAAATCCCAAGTCCTCCAGCCACCAGATTCAAAGCTGCCAAAAGCTGCGGACCTTTCTGATGAACCCGTGGTGTAAAACCCGCTCCCAGACAGGCATCCACGATCGTCTTGTACAAGCCGTTATTGTATTGGCTCTGATAGAGGATGAAATCTTCGTTTTCGAGTTCAGCGAGTTTTAGTCCTGAATCTGGGACTTCTTTCGCCAATCTGTGTGTTCGGGGAACCGCTACCACCATAGGTTCTTCCACGATCAGTTCGACCACAACATCCGACACATCCGGAATGGACGTCCGCACAAAAGCGACATCCACCGTGTCCTCCCGCAAGCCTCCCAGAAGCTGGCTGGAATTACCCTCTGTCAGCGTCAGGCCAACGTCCGGCCAGGTTTCGCGAAACTGCCCCAGCATGTCCGGCAGACTGGGATGACACAAGGCAGAGTTGGTGAACCCGATCGACAGTTCCCCAGTCTCCCCCCGCACGATCCGGCGGACATCTTCGACGGTCTCATCCATACGCGCGATGACATCATACGCCCCTTTGAGCATGCTCCGTCCTGCGGACGTTAGCCGCATGCCCTTTGCATGACGCTCGAAGAGTTGCACCCCCAGTTCCTGCTCCACTCCCTTAAGCAGCCGCGTCAGCGGGGGCTGCTGAATTCCCAGCCGCTCGGCAGCCCGGGTGAGGTTGCGTTCCTCGGCGATGGCGATAACGGCATGGAGGTGTCTAAGCTCAATCATTCCATACCTTTAAAGTATGATGAAACCCCTCTGCAAACATTGGTTCAGACACGGAACTTCTTTAAGGTCCGCCGCGTCACAGACACATATCCTTTTGACCGGACAGGAACGCACCATGACCAAGACCATTCCCGCCACACTCATCGCCGGTGACGGAATTGGCCCGGAAATCATGCAGTCGGTCACGACCGTCATGGACGCCCTCGACGCCCCCTTCCTCTGGGACCACCAAAGCG
>Ga0157363_1007890_pt1 | contig 10100 bp, 7 predicted proteins | sample AttsexASBM1_FD_111477 | JGI IMG/M metagenome (GOLD analysis project Ga0157363, IMG submission 111477) | Fungus gardens microbial communities from leaf cutter ant in Ribeirão Preto, State of São Paulo, Brazil - Atta sexdens ASBM1 | ecosystem: Host-associated > Fungi > Mycelium > Unclassified ...
ACCCTGTTCCAGGGCATGAAATTTTCGACCGATCAGAATCAGATCAAACAGTGGGCCCCGCTGGTGATTGAAGGCCGCTCTCCGTCGCAAAAAGTCGCGGCTACCTGGACACCACTGGGTACGGATGTGAATTACGGTGAAATTACCCGTCAGCTGGTCTCCTCGCTGAAAACCCGACCAGGATTCCGTCTTGAACTGTCCACCGAAGTAACTGCATTCAGCCGTAATCCGGATAACAGCTGGCATGTGACGGTGAATGATTTGAAAAATCACACCAGTCATGAAATCGATGCCCGTTATGTCTTTATCGGAGCCGGCGGTGCGGCGCTGAAGCTGCTACAGGAAACCGGTATTCCGGAAGCAGAAAACTATGGGGGTTTCCCGGTGGGGGGCTCTTTCCTGGTCACGGAAAACCCAGAGGTTACCGAACACCATGCCGTGAAAGTCTATGGACAGGCATCGGTCGGTGCGCCTCCGATGTCAGTTCCGCATATTGATATTCGTCACCTGGACGGAAAGAAAGTGGTGCTGTTTGGACCCTTCGCGACCTTCTCGACCAAATACCTGAAAAATGGCTCTTTGTTTGATCTGCTGAGTGCCACCACCACCCATAACTTCCTGCCGATGGCCCATGTGGGTATCGATAATTTTGACCTGGTGAAATATCTGATAGGTCAGGTGATGCTGTCTGATGAAGACAGGTTTGCGGCATTAAAAGAGTATTATCCGCAAGCCCGACAAGCGGACTGGCATCTGTGGCAGGCCGGACAGCGCGTACAGATCGTCAAAAAAGATCCGCAGAAAGGTGGCGTTCTGAAACTGGGGACCGAAGTGGTGACCGACCAACAAAAAACCATCGCGGCATTACTGGGAGCCTCTCCGGGGGCCTCTACCGCAGCGCCGATCACGCTGAATGTTATCGAAAAACTCTTCAGTGAGCAGATTAAAACGCCTCAATGGCAGCAAAAAATTCGCGGTCTGGTGCCAACCTATGGACAGAAATTAAACGGTAATGTACAGCTTACACAGCAGGTGTGGGATGAAACAGCCCAGGCTCTGCAACTCACCAAACCTCCGGTCATAGTGATGCCAGCAGCACAAGTCACAGCGCCAGAGAGCACTCCGGCTCGTCAGTCCACGCCTCAGCAGGATTTAGCGCTGTAAAACACAGACGGGTTAAGTACTACACACAGCCTCCCCGACGACCCGGGGAGGCTGTGTGCTTAGCGTAATCCAATGACCGGTTTACCGATAATCTCGTTCGGTCAGTGTCTGTATCCTCACGACTGCATTTGTGCTCACCGCCACCAATAAGCGGATCAGGTTAGCGGATCTCTAATGGCTGTTCACGTGCTGGCGGCGCAAAATGTTTGTCTATCTCCAACAGGTCCTCATCACTGAGTTCGAGAGTCAGAGCTTCCAGGTTCGCGGCGATATGATTTTCGGAACCGGATTCAGGAATAGCCAGGACATTGCCATCCCGGATGGCCCAGCTCAGCACAACAGCCGAAGGGCCACACTGGTACTTATTCGCCAGTTGGCTGACTAAAGGATGATTGAGTAAGCCACCTTCATGACCACCGAGGGGCGAATACGCCATCACTGCCACCCCGTGCTCTGCACACCAGGGTAATAGAGAAAACTCAGTGCCACGGGCCTGAGGATTATAGAAAATCTGGTTAACGCAGCACTCTTGTCCTCCCGGCGTCTGCCAGAGTTGTTTCATGGCGCGGGTATCAAAATTAGAAACACCCCATGCCTTGATTTTGCCCTGTTGTTGCAGTTGCTGAAATCCATTGACGATTTCCTCCAGTGGATATTCAGAAGCCCAGTGCAACAGGTAGAGGTCGAGATAATCCGTCTGTAATCGTTGTAAACTCTGCTCACAGGCCGCCTTCATTCCTGAGACCGAAGCATTCCAGGGGTAGACTTTAGAAACCAGCCATGCCTTTTCACGCTGGTTTTTTAACGCCTTACCGATCAGAATTTCTGAATCGCCATCGCCATACATTTCTGCGGTATCAATCACCTTCAGTCCGTGTGACAGACCGTAGTTGAGCGCGGCGACCTCCTCCGCTTCCGGATATCGTCCTTGTCCCAAACGCCAGCTTCCCATACCGATGGCTGGCAGGGTTTGACCGTCAATTTTCAGGCTCTTCATCGTTTACTCCCGGGCTGATCGCGGGATCAGCAATTGAGTGAATGTCTGAATGATCATGTATAGTGCCTGACGGGATAAATTTCCAGTGACAGCCGCCCATCCCCCCCTGCACGGTATCGGTAACACAGCAATGGCCAGGGTTTATAACGTTGGACGGAACAGATCAAAGCGCTGTTCATCGCTGATCCCGTAATAGGCCGATGGCCCGCCGGCACGAAGGATTGGCTGTGCGCGACTGGTCTGGTAAATGCCTTCGTCAAGCAGTTGTCTGTCGATATGCACCTGCACGACTTCCCCGAGCACCAGCCAGGTTTGCAGTGCATTGCCCCCCGCGTCCTGCAACCGTAGACACTGCGTTAACCGGCATTCAAAATGCACCGGACTCTCCGCGACCCGCAATGCAGACACCTGTTGGGAGGGGAGTGTGTTCAGCCCCGCAAAGCGAAACTCATCCTTATCTGCCGGCAAGGGTGCCGAGCTGGCATTCATCGCTTCAGCCAATGGCCGGGTGGCCAGGTTCCAGACAAATTCACCGGTCTTATCAATATTGGCGACACTGTCTTTCCAGCCAGTACTTGAGAAGCCAATTAACGGAGGCGTGTAATTAAAGCAGTTAAAAAAGCTGTAAGGTGCAAGATTATGATTACCCTGTCCGTCATGCGAGCTGATCCAGCCAATCGGCCGGGGGCCGATAATGGCATTCAGTGGGTCGTGCGGAAGTCCGTGGCCCTGACGGGGTTGGTAGGTATAACGATCGGTGGACATCGGCCACTCCTTAATGGGTCATCCCGGGGCTGTGTAAAATATGTGCAGAGTGCAGTAAGGCCCGTCTCTGCGCACTGTGAACCGTCAATACTGTTACTGCGTTTCTGCCAGCTTCTGGCGACGGCGTAGTTGAGGAAACATCACCATCCATAATCCTACGACCACAATGGTACCTATACCTCCCAGTACTGATGCCGGTACCGCACCAATGGCACTGGCCATGACTCCGGTCTCAAACTCGCCAAGCTGATTGGAAGTATTGATAAACACAGAGTTCACTGCATTGACCCTGCCCCGCATTTCATCCGGGGTATCCAGTTGGACCATCGCACCACGAATCACCATGCTGACCATGTCAAATCCTCCTAACGCCACCAGCGCCAGTAGTGATAACACCACATTATGGGATAAGGCGAAAACCAGGGTAGCCAGACCAAAACCAGCAACGCAGCCAAACATGATCATTCCGGTATGTTTCTGAAAACTGGTACGGCTGATCCAGATACCGGTGATCAATGCCCCCACAGACGGCGCGGCGCGTAAGGCGCCCAGGCCCCAGGCTCCGGTATGCAGCACATCATGGGCAAAAATGGGAAGTAATGCCGTAACGCCACCTAATAACACCGCGAACAAATCTAAAGAAATCACACCCAGCACATCTTTGCGTTTAAATATGAAATCCAGTCCGGCAAACAGGTTTTTAAACGTCATCGGCAGGGCTTTCACAGCCTCACGTTCATAACGCAGGTTCCGGATAAACAGTAGTGAAATGACATAGGCCACTGCCGCAGTACCGTAAGCTGCCAACGGAGAGATGACATACAGTATTCCCCCGGCCATTGGGCCCGCAATCACCATGGCTTCACGAAAGACCTGGGTGGTGGCCATTCCCTTTGGCAATAATCCCGCAGGTAACAGCGCAGGCAATAATGACGTCATCGACGGGCTTTCGAAAGCACGGGCCAGTGAGAACAGGAACACCAGTGTCAGTAATAATGTGGTGCTGCCGGGTGCATACAACGGCAGTAAAGCCAGACCCACAACCGACAACAACTCCACCGTCTGACCACCGATGATAAGCGTCTTACGGTTGTACTGGTCGGCCATATGGCCGGCCGGGAGTGCCAGTAACACCGACGGGACAAACTGCATCAGTCCAATCATCCCCAGCATAAAAGCACTGTGGGTCATGGCATAGAGCTGCCAACTGACAGCCAGAGAGATAATCTGAAAACTGAGTGTCGAACAGGTTTGCGCCACTAAATAACAGCGGAACCCATGATGATGAAAAATACGTGACGAAGGCTCTCCGGAGGAAGAGTCCATAGCAAAACTCCAGATTAATATGCAGGATTATTATTAGCAGGCAAGAATAACGCATCCATTCATATAAACTAAATAACAGAGCCGCATAATTTATTCTGTCACCGCACAAATTGGCGAAAACCCAGCTACCGGGATCTTATTACCGTGTTTTTTTTCATAATTTCCTGACTAACCGGGCATTTCAGCTATGCTTAAACGGTGTCTGATAACCCTGGAATAATTATGGAGAAGCAGCATGAGCAATGATAATAAACCTAAAATAACAACTACCGACGCCGGGATCCCTGTAGCCAGTGATGAGCACTCTTTATCGGTCGGTCCGGACGGTCCGCTGGTATTGCACGACCATTATCTGATTGAACAGATGGCGAATTTTAACCGGGAACGAATTCCGGAACGCCAGCCCCACGCCAAAGGCAGCGGCGCATTTGGTACCTTTCAGGTCACCGAAGATGTCAGCCAGTATACCCGTGCTGCACTGTTCCAGCCTGGTGTCAAAACCGACGTAGTGATGCGTTTTTCTACCGTTGCCGGTGAACGTGGCAGCCCTGACACCTGGCGCGACCCACGCGGTTTTGCCATTAAATTTTATACCACTGAAGGTAATTACGATTTAGTGGGAAACAATACTCCGGTTTTCTTTATCCGCGACCCGATGAAGTTTCAGCATTTTATCCGCTCGCAGAAACGTCGGGCTGATAATAACCTGCGTGATAATGAAATGCAGTGGGACTTCTGGACGTTATCTCCTGAATCGTCACACCAGGTGACCTGGCTGATGGGTGACCGTGGTATCCCTAAAAGCTGGCGTCATATGAATGGCTATTCCAGCCATACCTATATGTGGGTGAATGCGGCCGGCGAGAAATTCTGGGTGAAGTATCACTTTAAAACCCACCAGGGCGTAGAGTTTCTTACTCAGCAGCAAGCCGACCAGCTAGCCGGGGCGGATGGCGATTTCCATGTCCGTGATCTGTTCAATGCCATCAAACAAGGCGAATACCCGCAATGGACGCTGTATATGCAAATCATGCCGTTTGCTGAGGCTGAAAATTACCGGTTTAATCCTTTCGACCTGACCAAAGTCTGGCCACATACCGATTATCCGCTGATTAAAGTGGGTACCCTGACCCTGGACCGCAACCCGACCGATAACCATGCACAGATTGAACAGGCGGCCTTTGAACCGAATAATCTGGTGCCAGGCATCGGGCTGAGTCCGGATAAAATGCTGCTCGGTCGGGTATTTGCCTATGCAGACGCTCATCGTGCCAGACTGGGCGTAAACTATAAGCAAATCCCGGTCAATGCTCCACAATCACCGGTACACAGCTACAGCAAAGATGGTGCGATGCGGATGACTCCGGTGAGCGATCCGGTCTATGCTCCCAACTCCAAAGGTGGCCCAAAGGCGGATGGTCAGAACTACCCTACCGACTCATCCTGGCATACCAGTGGTGAGCTGGTACACCAGCCTTATTCGCTGCATGCAGAAGATGATGATGTGAGCCAGGCCAATACTCTGATAAATCATGTCATGGATGATGCGGCACGCCAGCGTCTGGTCGATAATGTCAGCGGACATCTGCTTAATGGCGTCGAAGAACCGGTGCTGTCACGGGCATTTGAGTACTGGCGTAATATTGACAGTGCAACAGGTGACAAGATTGCCGCGAAGGTAACGGCAGCACGGGCCTCTGGTAAAAAATAGACCGTCACCCTCCGGCCGACCATCAATCTCCGGCCGGGGGAATCCTCCCAATATCCAGTAAGCGAATACCCTGTTCACCGATTTCTGCTGAAGACTCCGAGACACAAACCCACTCTTCAACCCGTTCACTGAGTTGCGTTTCGCTGAGCCGGTTTTTTCCCTTCATGGCACACTCCCAGATAACCAGTACCGTCCATCCCTGCTGGTGTAATTTCATCAGATTCTGCTGATCACGCACCACGTTGCGACCAATTTTATTCCGCCAGAATTCACTGCGGGTCGCCGGCAGTTTATATAAACCACAGTGGTGGCGGTGCCAGAAACAACCATGGGTAAATATGATTTTTTTTCTGTCTGGTAGTACAAAATCCGGACGACCTGGCAGTTCCCTGACCTGTTGAGTTACCGCAATCCCCAGCGACTGCAGCAACTGCAACAGTTGCTTTTCTATGCGGGTCCCCTGCGGACGTATGGCACGCATATTTTTGCTACGGGTGGCGGAATCGTGAACATCGGCCATGATGACTCTCCGGGTCTGCAATCTGACGGCGCCCTGTAACAAGGTCACGGGGCTGAAAACTCGAAACAGCTAAAAGCTTAAGCCTCTTAATCCCGGCAACTGTTCCGAAATAGAATAAATCAACAGCTTAGCGATTAAGAGTGGCCTGTAATATTAAGTTACTTAAGGTTTTCCTAATCTTCATCTTTCACAATACGGCGAAAATAATCCTGTCTGGTGAATCAATGTCCTATTCTCTGTTCAAACGACCGCAACTGAGTCGTTTAAGCTTTTTATTGCTGTTCGCGGCTTATATCAGCCTGTGCCTGAATATTGCCTATTACCGGCAGGCCTGGAAACTCGTCCCATTTGACTCGCTGTCTCACGGACTATTTTTCCTGTCTATGCCGCTGGTGGCCTTCAGTGTTATTAACATACTGCTCAGCCTGTCATCCTTTCTCTGGTTAAGCCGCCTGCTGGCTTCCCTGTTTGTGATGGTCAGTGCAGCAGCACAATACTTTATTATTCACTACGCCATTGTGTTAGATCGCTCGATGATAGTGAATATGCAGGATACCACGGCGTCGGAAAGCATGGCGTTGTTGACCCCGCAAATGGTTATCACACTGCTGTTAACCATTGTTCCGCCGGTGATCCTTGCCTGGTGGATAAAATTTCGCCCGGAAAAATCGGTGTGGCGAAGTCTGGGGAAACGCGCGCTAAGCATTATTATCAGTATGGCCTGTATTGTGCTGGTGGCGTCCTTTTTTTATAAAGATTATGCTTCGCTGTTCCGCAACAATAAAGAACTGGTAAAAAGCCTCAGCCCCTCTAATACCATTGTGGCAACGCTGTCCTGGTATAAACATCAACGGCTGGCACATCTGCCACTGGTCCATATTGGAGAGGATGCACACCAAAACCCGTTGATGCGCCAGGGGAAACCGAATCTGACTATTATGGTGCTGGGGGAAACCTCAAGAGCACAGGATTTCTCGTTGTCCGGCTATAACCGCGACACGAATCCACGGCTGAGCCAGGACCAGGGCATTTACTATCCTCATACTTCTTCCTGTGGCACCTCGACCGCAGTGTCTGTGCCCTGCATGTTTTCAAATATGCCGCGGATTAAGTATGACGATGAACTGGCCAGCCATCAGGAAGGCGTGCTGGATATTCTGCACCGTGCCGGTGTCCAGGTGCTGTGGAATGATAATGACGGTGGATGTAAAGGTGCCTGTGACCGTCTGCCGCATCAGGATATGACAGCCCTGAACTTGCCAGGTCAGTGTATTGATGGTGAATGTTACGATGAGGTGCTGTTCCACCAGATTGAAGATTACATCAGCCATTTACAGGGTGACGGAATGATTGTGCTGCATACCATCGGCAGCCACGGACCGACCTATTATAACCGGTACCCCCCTCAGTTCAGAAAATACGTTCCTGACTGCCAGACCAATCAGATTCAGAGCTGTTCCCGTGAACAACTGGTCAATACCTACGACAACACGATACTCTACGTCGACTATATTGTTGATAAGGCGATTAAACTCCTACAATCACATCAGGATAAATTCACCACCAGCCTGGTCTATCTGTCTGATCATGGTGAATCGCTTGGCGAGAATGGCGCCTGGCTGCATGGTATGCCCTATGCTATCGCTCCTGCCCAGCAGACCCATGTCCCCATGTTGTTATGGTTATCACCGGACTTTCAGCAGCGTTATCATATCAGTCAGACCTGTATGGAGAAACTGAGCCAGAGCCAGCACTATTCCCAGGATAATCTGTTTTCCACGTTGCTGGGTTTGTTTGGTGTGGAGACCACGCAATATCACCCGTCAGATGATTTATTACAGCCCTGCAGGAGCAGCCAATGAAAATACTGATTATCGAAGATGATACCTTACTGTTGCAGGGCCTGATCATTGCAATGCACGACGAGGGATACACCTGTGACGGCGTGACAAATGCGCGCGAAGCGGAGCAGAGCCTGAAAGCTTCTCAGTACAGTCTGGTCATACTCGATCTTGGTCTGCCGGATGAAGATGGCATTCATCTGCTGCTAAGGCTGCGTCGCCAGAAGGTCAGTTTGCCGGTACTTATTCTGACAGCCAGGGATACACTGAGTGACCGAATTATCGGGCTCGACAGCGGTGCTGACGATTATCTGATCAAGCCTTTTGCTCTGGAAGAGCTGAATGCCCGTATTCGGGCATTGATCCGTCGGCATAATAACCAAAGTATTAACCTGCTGACGGTGGAGGATCTTTCGTTAGATACCACTCATCGCCAGGTGTTTCGCGGGGGGGAATTACTGGAACTGACCCCCAAAGAGTACGCTTTGCTGGCCAGGCTGATGATGAAAGCCGGCAGCCCTGTGCACCGTGAAATCCTGTATAACGATATCTATAACTGGGACAATGAGCCGTCCACCAACACACTGGAAGTGCACATCCATAATCTGCGCGATAAAATCGGCAAAACCCGCATCCGTACCGTACGTGGTTTCGGCTATGCATTACTTAAATAACCGCACAGTCTGTTGAGGCACCGGCAACGTTGAAAAAGAATCCTAAACCTACCACACTGCGTCGCCGGCTGTTGATCACTATCGGCGCTATTTTGCTGTTTTGTCAGGCCATTTGTGTCCTGTGGCTATGGCATGAGAGTAAAGAACAGATTGATCTGCTGGTGAAGGGCGTGCTGCAGCATCAGAATGAGCAATCGCATGTCGAAAAAGAGATCCACGAAGCGGTTGCCAGTCTGGCCCTGCCCAGCCTGATTATGATTTCTGTGGCCTTACTGTTGTGCTGGCAGGCAGTGAAGCGTATTACCCGCCCACTGACTGAGTTGCGCTGGCATCTGGAAAAGCGTACTGAATTTAACCTGCAACCGATTGAGTACCAGAGCGCCATTCTGGAAGTAGATGCCGTTATTCATTCGATAAATGAGATGGTCGAACGGATGACCGCTACCCTGGAGCGAGAGAGGTTATTTACCGCCGATGTGGCACATGAGTTGCGAACCCCACTGGCCGGTTTACGATTACATCTGGAACTGATTGCAAAACAGCAACATATTGATATGTCTGCTCTGATCATGCGCCTCGACCAGATGACCAATAGCGTTTCACAACTTCTGCAACTGGCACGTATCGGCCAGTCGTTCGATGCCGGGAGTTATCAGCAGGTCCCGTTGGTCAGTGCCGTGACTCAGCCACTGCGTGACAGCTTGCTGACTATGATTAAGCTGCGTCACCAGCAACTGATTCTACCCGAACAACCCGCTGATTTTACGGTGAAAGGCGACCCAACCCTGATTCAACTGGTGGTACGTAACCTGGTGGAAAATGCTTACCGGTACAGTCCGGAAAATACGACACTACAGGTCAGTGTACAACAGGTGAGCGCAGAAGATGGCAGCCCACAGATTGAACTGGCGGTGGAAGATGAAGGCCCGGGCATTGATGAGAGTAAAGCCGGTGAACTGAGTAAGGCATTCAGCCGGATGGACAGCCGATATGGCGGTATTGGACTGGGTTTAAGTATTGTCTCCCGTATCTGCCAGTTGCATGGTGCCAGTTTTCATCTGGCTAACCGCACCGACAGACAAGGATGCCGGGCAACAGTCAG
>Ga0157363_1007891_pt1 | contig 10099 bp, 3 predicted proteins | sample AttsexASBM1_FD_111477 | JGI IMG/M metagenome (GOLD analysis project Ga0157363, IMG submission 111477) | Fungus gardens microbial communities from leaf cutter ant in Ribeirão Preto, State of São Paulo, Brazil - Atta sexdens ASBM1 | ecosystem: Host-associated > Fungi > Mycelium > Unclassified ...
CCGGGGTATCATAAATCACACATAAAATAGTAGGATTATGCAAGAAAAGTATTGAAAAATATTTTCAACTTTTGTCATAATCGTTATTACTTGCATAATTCTACTATTAACTTACACATTCTTAGCATAATTACTAATACAATAATTACAACTAATAATTATTAAATATTAAAATAGAAAGTTATAAGAAAACAAATGAGAAATAACTATTAATATAAGATAAAAATTTATTACGATAAAATAAAATTTAATTGCTTAGAAGTATAAACTGCTCTTTTAATATGTACATTTTCTGTATTGTCCCGTTTCATTATGAATATTTAATGTATGACCTATGATCAATAATTATGTATTTAATTATTCATTTAATAGAAAACTATAAAAAATAAATGTTAGATTATTACTTGTAACGTAGTAAGTTAAGAAAAGATGCGCAAAAATTTGTACTTTATTTTCATTGTACATGTATATTCTATTAGAAAAACAATATTAAAATATTTTTAAAAAGTTAAAAAGTTATTATTATACCACAAAAACCATTAATGATCGATGCTTTTCAATGCAATTTCGATGAAATTTAATCATTGCCACCTAGATAAAATGTATAGACAATGAAGTAACAGTCGTATTGTACTAATATTATTAATTTAAACATTATAATATATTCTAGATTATGTTAAACAATAATCCTTGATATCCTCGGTTTCCTCTCTCTCAGATATATTAGATATGGGAAAAAGTTCGTGGCATTTTTCTCGTTAGATGGCATTAAAAAATATATTTTTTAACGACATACTTGTAGTCGAATTTACCGATAGAGAATAGGAGATAATTTATCCTCTAATTAAATTCACATAATTATTTATTAAAAAATTATTTATTAAAAAATTGTTCATAAAAAAATTTTTTTAGTTAGAATTGAGTTTAGAATTTTGAGATATCATAGAAAAAAATATCCTATTTAGAATTATGTCATTTTAAAATGTAAGTGTATTTTAATTGCAGGTTTCATTTACAAAAATATGTTCTATTTAAAGTTGCAACATTATTCTATATATTTAAGAAATGATCAAATATTTGAATACAAACTTTTTTCCTTGTGATACTTTTCTTCAAATTAGTAAATTGTTTTTGAAATATGGACATGAAAAATCACAACCGTAAGAGATAAAATTTACATTATACGAGACTTCCCATAGAACACAGATAATTTCAGTAATATTCCAGCAACATTGCAACATTTTATTAATATCGCAGTAATATTGCGAAGATTATAACAGTGTATTGTAAGCTTATATATGCTCTATTATAGGATGTTTCAGTGTTCTAATTTTGAAACTTATAACATTATTTTAAATAAAAAATACATTTTAATTGAAAGTATATATTGCATGGAAAAAGTAAAAGTGAAATTATATATATTTATTGTTAAAATACCCTCTAATTAAAACATTATTTTAATTTGAAATTTTTAAAATAATCAAAGTTGCTAATTTTAAGATGTGTCATTTTTCTTTTAAAGCTGAGATAAATATATATATATATATATCTCAAATGCGTTCTCTTAAAAATTTTATATAAATATTATAAATATATTTCAGTAAAAAAATTTATATACAGGGTGCTGCGCATTTAAATGTCCAAATTTCAAAGAAAGACAAAATTTATTATTTACTTATTCACATTTATTTTCACGTTGTCACTTGCTTAATGCAAATATTATTCAATGCTAACCTCTTGCAGCAATGCACGCATCTTGTACGAGCAGTAATTATGCAATCCAACGTTAATCTGATCAACATAATGATCTAGCATTCTTCTGTCTGGAAATCGAATGTTCTTGCACTGCCTCTAAAGCATTATCGCTGAAGTCGTATACGAAAACAATATTCCACTTTGAAAACAATAATATTCCAAAAATTACGTTTTGTCTCTTTTGCAATTTTCTCCAAAACGAAGCAAAAAACGAGCATATCTTTAAAGGACTTTTGTTTAATTCATTGATTCCTTACATGCTCCCAAAGTTTGGCCATTTAAATTCGGGACACTCTGTATACTGAAAATTTATATATAAAATTTATATATATCTTTAAAATTTATATTACTTGTGGTTTAAATTTGTTATTATCGCGAACACTTTATCACATTATTTTATTTAATTTAATGTGCGATATAAGAAAAATCACATTTGTATATATCCGATCATTAATTGTACTTTGTTAAGAAATTGACATCGCGTCTACTGCTTCCTTCTCTTTTTCCCACCCCATTGTCCTCAAAGCCTCTTCTCCGCACGACCAAAAACACAACAGTTGCGCGAGACTCAATTCAATTGCCATGTCAAAACGATGTGAAATGGGATTGATGTAATTTGGTTAGGCGAACCCCGCGTTCCTCTCCTGCCTAAAGTCCGCCAGTTGTACAAGGTGTCCGGAACTTCCAAATGGTACTTTAAACGCAGTCTTTATTTCCTTCAAATCATAGATAAACATTTGCTCAATTAAAATATCAAAAAACATCGAGATTCTTTAACATGCAAATAATTAACATTGTATAATTTTAACGCCAATTTTAATATCCGAAGAACAAGATTCGATCTCGTAATTTTATTATTTTAAACATTATTTTAATTTCAATGCGTTTATAAAAAAGCGACTAATATAAAAAATAGGAAAGTGTAATAGATTTTGAATTGTCTCTCATCAGAATTTGATCCGTTCATGCGGGGCACCCTGTACGCGTGTGTAACTTCCCGCGCGCGTACTGATGGGTGTTTTGCTGCAAACGACTCGTTCCGGGGCTGATTCTAATGACTTATGAAGTCAAGCCAAATGACCAAGCCGCGTCGCCCTCTTATGGCGGCCCTCCACTCGTCAACGAAGGACATATATAGTACCGCGTATGTACATCTCGTGCTGCTTCGTGTGTCGCGACAAATCGAATAATTTCACCCTGGGAGAGCTCACAATCACTCGCTTTCGTTTAGTCTGCCTGTCGCATATCACGCGCATTACGCTCTACCCTGTGGAGAACAAAGAACAACACAAGCGACATGAAAAAATCAGGGACCAATCCAACTTTTCGAGATTACAGAAGCTTATCGAATTCCAAGCGAATTAATAGATATTATCAACAATAGACGTGGAATGTCTTTTCTTTTGCATTTCCTCTATTATATATAATATATTATTATTTATTATTATATATTATTCTCCATTATATATTGATTTTATTACTGCCGTTTTATTTGTTCAGCTTTAAATTTGTTGCAAATTTATATTTTCATTTACATTCGCTTTGCCTGCTTATATTTATTTAAATTTATTGTATTATAACTTTTGAATCTGTATAACTTTCTCTTTCTCTCTTTTTGTGGGATTTTAAAATTTATATATATTATATAATAATTTACAATTCATATTTTGTAAAAATATAAAATATAAATTTTGGAATAAAATAAAAAATTTTATATTAGTCGTTAATTTAAGATAGTTTTTTTATCACAGCAGTAATTAATTATTAGTTAATTGCACTACAGTTAATTTAATGCAATAGGAATGTGCAAGATAGTGAAATATTCAGTAAAGAAGAGATTCATGTAAAGACGTAGAATTATGCAAAAAGGGATAAGCGAAAATATAACGTCGCGTCGGTGTGATAAAATTGCAAACGCAAATTCACGACGAGAAGCAAATGGAACCGCGACGACCGCTATTACCAGAATCGTTATTACCCGCTCGCAAAATGCTACCTGGGAAGAATCGTTTCGAGAAAACACGAGCGTGATTTACGCGGAGACCCGCCAATCGTTTTACCGATTACGGTGATAAATGCGGTCGATTCGGTCGTCGTTGCACGTCACATCGGGTTTATGACATCGTGAAATGGGTGTGTTCCCATTTCGGGGGTATTCGTGAAATCATCTCGTTGCCGCGGTAAACTTCATTAAACTTCTATTCCGGCTTGCCCCGCTCTTGCCTCCTCAATGGCCGATAATGGGGCGCCCGATGGAAAAATGGCGATGGCTAATTAGAGCCCCAGGACGAGTGAGGAGGACAGAGAGGGATAGTGGCAGGCGTCACTTAAGCTCGAGTATCGCGAACAATCGCGTCCCATTAATTGCACGACGAGATCTAATTAATTCCTGCCCGAGCGGAGTGCGTGGTTAATTAAATTTTCTTATTGGAAACTGCTCGCGCGAAGTGCGAGCGACGAAATTAACGAGACACGTTGTTTAAGTTGCTGCGATTCTAAATTCCTTCGTGTCGATAGGTCTCACAAAATCGCGAAAGTAGCAATTATTTATGCATTTATTTCATGCATGTTTATAATTGCGTTCTTTGTAAGAGAGCTCGCTTCCAATTAATATTGTTGATACTTTGTGTTTATTGTTTACTCGTATTCATATGTATACATATACATAAATTCACACCGATATTATTATTATTATTAAACACTAATCTATCTCATCTACCTCAGATCAAATAAGGCATTTTCCTATTTAATTGTGTGTTAATCGCGTATTGAGCTAACGTCAACATTCTTATTGTTAATTATTTTCTTTATATTTCTCGCAACGCGAGACTGCAGGTCAAGGATGACATTCCTTATAATCTGTTATAATAGTCGGATAATCAATCGAATCTTAAATATTTTTTTCAAAAGTAAAAGTACAAAAGTAAAGATCAATCAAACTGTTTTATGATTTAATGTTGATCGTGAATGCTTAACATAGAATGGCAAGTAGGAAGCCCTAACGCGTGCATGATGACGCGTATGAAAATTACATTTGCGTTTAACGCAACAATTAGTTTCGATAATATAAACCATAATCTCTGATAACATAATCCATGTGCTGCATTATCCCAATTCCGACGAACGAAGTCGTCGACGTAACAACATCCGCGTTCACCTATTCAGCTAAGAGAAACGCCATGGCGACGACGCCGGCGCCACTTTGATCGGTAACCTCGTTTATGGTGACGCTGGACACAGAATGTAGGAAACATCGATAACACCGGTGACGGAAATATCGACTTTTGAGAGCTGCCACGAGCATCCCTCCCCCGTAGCGCGTCCTGCCCTCCCGCGTATCCTGCCCTTCTCCCGGACCGGTACACCAGCCCCTGGCAAATCACCTATCATCCCCTTGATTCTCGGTCGCGTAAAAGAGACGAAGAGGATGTGACAGGGAGGACGAAGATGGAAGTGCTCGGGATCGGGCAAGAGAGAAGAAAAGAAGGAATAGGACGAGAGGGTACATACGAGAGTAAGAGGGAAAAAGAGGGAGGATCGACGAGTCGCGGCGAATGTGGAAGAGTATGGATCGATGGAAGGGAGGGATCGGGGGAGGGCCGACCGCTCTGGTGGCGGTTGAAAGAACCAATTTTGTCCTAATAGAAAAATCCCCAGCGCCGAACCCAATTTATAAACCCGCAAACATGGCTGGCGTAGGGCGCTCGCTCGCCTGCTCGCCCGCTCGCTCGCTCGTCTCACCTCGTCTTATCCGCGCGCCTTCCACGAATTCCGATACACAACTGCGCCGGGATTTGAGTCAGCCATGCACCACGTATCCTGGATAAAGGGGTTTTAAGGTGGGAGTCCTCGGTGACGACGGAGACTGAAAAAGAAAAAGGAAAAGATGGAGCAACTACTAACCGCGGTGTGAAGTTTTCACACTTGGTTGAGAGGCAGGAGTCATTCGAAGAAGAGAAACATTGGTCCTCGTTCAAGTCACTAACTTAAGAATTATTAGTTAGTCATTTTGCGCAATAATCGATATTGCGAAACAGTATATATTCGCGTGATATCCTATCTTGGAATAAAACTTTTTATTGCCATAAATTGTTATAAATTAATGAATATAAGTATAATATAAGATATAATAAAAAAAATATATATATATGTACGTAATAATATTAAACGTCTAACATTCCATATTAAGTCATATTTTAATATTTCTCTGATAATAACACGACGCAGATATAACAAATTTTAATTAAACGTTTGAGGCTTTTTAAATATCTAAATACGTATATACTTTACTTACAAATTGTTCAGACAAAACGTTTGACAAAAATTCTTCTGATATTACTTTGATGAAGCAATTTACTTTTATATACCACGTTTACTATAATTTTAAATAGTCATGAGATATAATTAATGCTTATAAAAATTTTGTAATAATTACAAGTATTTCTTATTTATTCTTAATATTTGCCAACGCATGCAACTATTTCGTGAGGTGATTATTATTAGTATGCTATTAGCAACGTCTGTGGCTAAAGAGAGAACGAGAGGAAAGTTAGTAAACGGAACACATGGCCCGAAAGGGTACTCCCGTATCGGCTACAAAGGTATCCAACAGAGATAAATACGTTGCAACTTCCAGCGCACGCCTCACCTAGTTCTGCCATGTATCCTGGGCATATGTACGCAGCAGGAAGCAAGGGTGGTCCATCTGCAGCGATCCGATTTTAAGATAAAGGCTGGTCGTAATCGATTTTAAATCTGATAACGTTTAAGCGTAGACTTCTTCATATCCAACATCTTTGCTATTATAGTATCTACATGTTTCCTACTGCCATGCTTACATATTATATTCTATTTCTCGCATCCGAATGCAATAAATAACATAGATCACAATAAAAAAAAAAAAATATATATATATATATATCTATATTTAATTGCGATGTCAACGCATTATCGCTTTTTATTATCTATTAATTTTTAGCAAATTTTTTACACATACATTTTTCGCAATTTAATATTAGAAGTATCAATATTTCTTACTAAAAACAAGCGAATAAATTACTGTAAAAATAAAAAAGTGACGGTAAATCAAATTATATTAATTATCGAAACAAATAAAAAAATTTCAGACTCCTATTTTTTGCACAAGAAATCTAAAATTAATCTATAAAATAATAGAAATGATTAATAATTCAATAGTTAAATATTAAAGGATTAAATTTAAACCATTCCTAAATTAAACAACATCTTGTCTTTTCTTTTTCACTTCCAAGTTTAAAATATATTATTCGAATACAAAATTTGTGATTAAAAAATAATCAACCCATTTCAAATTTCTTAGTTTCTAAGTAAACATAACATCCATATTAACGTATGCACTTACTTACTAATTAATAAATAATAAAATTTAAGTTTAAGTAAAAGTTTAAATATGAAGCGCCACTACGATTTGAATGTTAAGATGTTGAACTATTCTATATATTCATTTAAGTGAATTAATTTCAGAAATAATAATTGCGTGCTGATATGGTATTGGACTTTCAACGCAATCAATCTGAAATATTAATAATCCCTCCAAATTTCCCAAATTTAATCTCAAAAAACTGTAATAAACTTATTGCGAAAAATATTGCCTCGGCCGAACTCGAATCTTTTGCATTCCGTGCGAGCGTCCTAAGCCTTTAGACTACCGAGATTTTAGCAATATTCTTCGCAATATATATAGAGAGTTACGCAAGCGAGCGTGTATAAACAATAATTGGAAATAAGATCGTTTATGTTAGATACATTATTTTAAATACGAAGCGCCATTTCAGAAATAATAATTGCGTGCCGAAATTAATTCATTTAAACAAATATATAGAATAGTCAACATCTTAACATTCAGATCGTAGTGGCGCTTCGTATTTAAAGTAATGTATTTAACATAAACGGTCTTATTTCCAATCTTATTGTTAAGTAAAAGTACATTTCTTAAGTTGAATTGTTTAATTTCACTATTTTAATTAAATTAATGACGTAAAAGCGGTAAAGTGACTTACTAGGAATGATTAAAAATTACTCAAATATAATATATTGACATTATGACTTTAATAGTTTGCTTGTAAAATTAATTCATTTAGCTTTTCGAATAGATCGCCGAGCCTTCTGGATATCTGATCTCTGCAAATTCCGAGTCCCAGGATAGATGCGATTTTAGATGATAGAATATCTCTGTCGTTCTCTCCCGATCCCGATTCTCAATCTTTCGACTGTGCTGTGTGTTCGCCCAGCATTACTTTCTCTTGACGGCTACGCTTTTAATCGCGCGTACGGCTGCCTGACCCCAGGTCTATGGTCCCCGTAGTTTATTTAACAGCGCCCTGGGCATCGGTAAACACGGGTTAGCGAATTGGCCCCAGGGCGAGACCGAATGATAGTTAACGTACCGCTAAACGCCATTGGAGAGGAGAGACCTCACGTCCCCCCATCTCCAGGCTGGCGTATAACCAAGGCTCGTATATTGCGTACGCGAGGGGAGCGAAATTTAATTTTGTGCTTTTTGTACACGCCAAATCGTCCTTCCCCTCCTCCTCGCCTGTGCCCGCACGCCACCACCGCGCGTCCTCCCTGTCTTCATCGCGACGAAACGACCGAGGGCAGGGAGGTGGGCGAGAGCGACCGAGCGACGCCGGCGTCGAAGAGATTTCACCGCGCTTTCATGGAGCGTCAGGATGGCATAGCGCAGAAGCACCGTGGTGGTTTCCACGTCGTTTAACACGAGTTTATTTTGCGTTGCTTCGCACAATTCGGCGCAGGGCGCGCCGAAATAGCCGTTCACGTATGCATCGCGACAGCGAGCATTTTTCACGCCCGGGCTCATGCGGCCATGAGGTCACAATCTAAGCTGACTAATCTCGCCAATTTATTGTTATTCGTACTTACATGTGGACGTTGTGAACATTAAGGCCGCATCTTGCCATAATTTAGGACGTATATTGCAGATTCAAGCACTTGTGTTCGTCAAAAAGTAATAATCCAATCTCGAATAATGTCCTTAAAATCGCATTTCATTACGGCGCAATGAGTGTTAACATAACGCTATATAATTAATTTTCGTCGTATACAAAGAAATTAGAGTTAAATGCTACAATCATGACACGATTGATTCTCCATTTTCTGCCCTTGATCCAAATTACCATATATGTTAATTTTTCATTACGAAAAACTTTTCCGTGCTGTGGTTTTCGGCTACTGATAAAAATTTGACAATGATAAATTTTTAAAGAAGAAATAAGAAAATAATTTCACAAAATTTGAGAATCTTTCATAATAGAGACTGTAAACGCGACTATTCTCTTGTCGGACCGCTTATCCACAAATTCGCCGCTATTTAATTGGGAATAACGAGGCTTTGATCTACATAGACGATTCTAATGAGAAACGTAGAGGCTTTATTCAATGAATTTCGCAATTCCAATTCACATCCCGCACTCACTGAAAATTCAAGCACGCTTCACTCACGAGCTTCCGCTAATTCGACGTACAAAAGAACATCGCGTCGATCTAACCAATGAAAGAATCATGTATAAGAGCTAATAAAATTTATAGACCGTTGCAGCTCGTTCTTGCGATTTATTCTGTCGCTTCATAGACATTAATTCATGTGCGAGCCGATAAAATGTACAATAATCGACGCTAAATTGCACATTGGATTATCTCGTTACGGTAACGATAATCTTCGTCACGGTTGTAAAGGCCGTGAGGTGCTCCTAAAATGAGAAGTTACTGCGCGAATGAGAAACGAAGAGGAAGAGAAACAGAGAAAGAGAGAGAGAGAGAGAGAGAGAGAGAGAGAGAGGGAGGAAGGGAGAAGGAGAGAAACAGAGAGAAAAGGAGCGAGCGAGATGGCACAGAGATGGTTGACTTGATGAAATCATGCCGCGAGAATTAAACGGAGGATACCCCCGGCGTGTGTCGACGTTGCGGGCGTGTGGAGGTACGAGAGGACTCGGGCCCGAGCTCCAATTGGCGGGAGCAAGACAACGGTAGGAGTTGACTGCAGTGTATACACAGTTAATTAAGCTGGAGTACCACGGCGGAGCCGCCGGAGGAGGAGCGGGAGAGATCCAGCCAGAGAAAGAGACAGAGAGAGAGAGAGAGAGAGAGAGAGAGAGAGAGGATGAAGCAAGAGGAAGAGCTGGATAGCAAGCAGAGAGAAGAAAACAGAGCAAGTGAAGTCGAACAGAGATAGCGAGGAGAGAGAGAGAGAGAGAGAGAGAGAGAGAGAGAGAGAGAGAGAGAGAGAGAGAGAGGAGAAAAGAGAGAGCGGAAAGAACAAATGCGCGCTGCAGAGAGAGAGAGAGAG
>Ga0157363_1007892_pt1 | contig 10097 bp, 4 predicted proteins | sample AttsexASBM1_FD_111477 | JGI IMG/M metagenome (GOLD analysis project Ga0157363, IMG submission 111477) | Fungus gardens microbial communities from leaf cutter ant in Ribeirão Preto, State of São Paulo, Brazil - Atta sexdens ASBM1 | ecosystem: Host-associated > Fungi > Mycelium > Unclassified ...
TAATCATATTCATATACTGAAAAAATATACTAAATTTGAATAAATTATTTGTTTGAATAGTACCAACTAGATATTTACTAGATATAAAGCATACACGCACACACACACACACGCATACGCGCACGCACACACACACGCACACACACACACGCACACGCACGCACGCACGCACGCACACACACACACACACACACACACATAATACAAGAACTATTAATTTATCATTTCTTTTTTTGAAGTAAAAATTCATTTATTGTAAGTAAATGGTTAGCACTATTCAATTGGCACTATTTAAATAAATATTAATTAAAATTTAATATACTATTTCTCGGTATTTAATTTAAAGCTAAAGTACAACTAAAAGTATTGCGGCAATTGAATGCATGATATTTATGTCCAATCATTTAATCTTCTGGAGTTGATATCAAAATTTATAACACAGTAATTAACGTTCTATAAGATCCATTCAATTTTTGTTAATTAAAATCTCTAATTTCAAAAAATTAAAATGACATAACTCATATAAAAAGAAATTAAAGAATACGAAGTATATTTTTTAATAAAAAATAATCCAAATTAAAAATAACATTAAAAAATTGAATTGTTTAACATTTTTGACAAAGAGATTTATGACCAAGAAATTTACCATCAATTCTGGAGGGATATAATTAAATGGCTTCGATAGACGTCAGGTTCGGAAGGTTAATGAAGAACTCATTCTATCAAGAATATTGCGAAACAATTTATTTTTCAGTGCCTGAGCATGTCGACCAGTTTCTGTTATGGATGTCTGTTCGCGGTGCGAAAGGAAGTACAAGGCATTGGTCTTTCTTGGGCACATGTGTGGGAGGAATCGAGTCCTGGTGATCCGATGACTTTGGGAATATTGTTAATAATGATCGCCTTCGATGGTTGTTTGTATGCCATAATCGGCTACCTCATCGCTAGATACACTGATTCAGGTATAAATCCAATGCTCCTCCCATCTACTTTCAGACAAAATAATTCTTTGACATTCTGGTGGAGGTTAAAAGACTAGTAGAAATTGGCTAACACTGACATTATTTCTCTCTCTTCTTTTTCGTATGAGATAAATCATAATGTGATAAATTGCGCAAATTAGTATTTCTTGATAAAATATTGATTTTATTAACAAAAAAATTTTTCGCTAAGTTCTCTTGATCCTATAGGTGATATTTCAGAATTGTATGTCTGTCTTTCTGTATTTTAGTGCCCCATTATTGCCATAATTCTCTCGATAAAATTGACTAAAATCGTTAGAGCTATTCAATGGAATTATTTAAAATAAATATAACAATAATTAAAACTATTTGCTTTAAAAAAAAGTCATGGAATGATTAGTTTTAATAATTTTTTATGAAAAAAATGCAAAAGTTATTTCAAATCGTTTCGTAATTTATTCTAATTAATATATTAATATATTAATTAATTTATATCTACATATATCAATTTGACGATTAATTATTAAATCAATAATTAATTTGATTAAGAAATTAATTACTTAAATTATATTTTATAAAGAAATTAATTTTTTCCTCTATTTAAAATAATTTCATATAATACTATTCATAAAAATACTCTAACGCATTTCTTCCATATGATTCTCATATCGAGAAAATAATGATGAGATCACGCATATCATTCTGGTATCATCACATTTTCGCAAACTTTTTGCACTTACATTTCACATGTACTCTAACTCTTCCGTATAATCACGAGATGCATCTGCGAGAAAGATCCAGGAGTGCGGATCCGACATGACGAGAGAGGTCGCGTCGTTTAAGAGAAGTCGATGAGGAGACCTGGTGAGTTATCTGCGAAACGGACGAGCATTACCGATAATTTTCCAGGTAGGGGCTTTCACAGTTTGAGGTCCCGTAGCTTATGGTGGACCGACACACGCTCTCTCTATGGCAGGCCAAGTTACCTTGCCTTCGTCAACAATCTCTATTTCACTAACGACGTTTTTCATCCCTCAGCTGCTTACCAAGGTATCGCACTCTTCCCTTTGCACACGCATGTCACGAAAGTTTGTTTTCAGCTTGCCTCTCGCGCTGCCGATGACGAGCTCGCATGTTGGCTTACGAGGGGGTAGGGATAAAAAACCGCTTTGATAGACGTAAACTGGGTTAAATTTCGCTTCAATGGTAGAACGGTGGAAATGATCGTCAACAATTTTCACATAATAATTTAGACATTCCTGTAAGAATTTGTGAAAATTTTCGTCAAGGAAAAGACTTATTTCCAAGAAAAGCGCAATTCAAGCGACAATATCATTTGTAATCTAATATTACATTTCAAAGTAATATTAGATTAATAATATACTTTAATAGTTATACTTTAGTAGTTATAAGTTAATATTATTAAGTTAATTTTTTTATTTATGGTTGTAATTATATCCCGCATCACTGTTCTTCTTTTTATTCATGCCATTATGTGGGTATTATGCTTTTTGTATTTTCACGCATTTCTGAATGCTTTTATATTCAATTTGATGTTTAAGCATACGGTCACATCTGCTTGAAGTTTATATGAATGTTGCATATTTTTCGATTTTCTTTCCAGTTATATCTTTACAATATTTTAAGAGCAAGTATATTAAGGCCAAATAATCATTTGTATATTATGTACCAATTCGAATTTATTTTCTACGTTCGAATAATTTATATGATATCTGCACGTACAATATTGCACGCGTCGCATGGAATAAAGTTTAAAAAGGAACATTTGTGTTTGTTCTCGGACTCGATAGAAGGTATCAGAATTTAAGAGAATTTAAGAGAAATGTTCGTACTTGTGGTATGTATATGGAGTTGCTTTTTGTTTGAAAACAGTTTTTAAACTCGCTTTTTTTATTTAAATTTAAAATCGATAAGAGCTTGTTTTCGATTATATATTATATTCTTGATAACAAATTGGTGTTTGTTGCCGAATGTGCAGATGACGAGAGCGATCTGAGTAACTTGACGGTCACAGAGAAGCAAATCGGTGTGAAATTCGAAGGAGTCAGGAAGATTTATCATACTGAACGAGGTGATGTCATTGCAGTGGAGGATTTCACTTTGAAGCTCTGCGAGGGTGAAGTAACAAGCCTGCTTGGAAGAAACGGCGCGGGAAAAACTACTATTATGTACGCCAATCGTTTTTCGAATTGATTGTTATTTTTAATATATTTTGATATGCTTGAAATCTATTCAATATCACGATTGAATGATGCTCGTCAATTTTGCTCTTTCATTACAGCAAGATGCTAACGGGAATGGTGGCACCAACCAATGGCGAAATTTGGTTAAACGGTGAGGAAGGTTGTAAGCCCGAGATAGGAGTATGTCCTCAGGAAAACGTTCTCATCGGAACTTTGACGCCGAGAGAGCACATGATCTTTTATTGGAAGCTTAAGAAACCTAACGATGACAATAACAGTATGCAGAGGAACGTTAATGAGTAAGATGCTAAACTAGAAAAAATTAGCAATTATTACAGTAAATTAAATTATTAGTATTTGTGGCTCCAAGAATAAATCCAGTATAAATGAATGTGAAGTTCCGCGGTTGTTGTATTCATAAAAAAATGAAATATAATTCGCAAATAATTGGAATGTATTTACCAAATAAAATTAACTGCAAAACAATTGTTACTTTAGCAATAATAAATAAGATACACTAAATTTATATGAATAAATTAAATAAATAAAGAAGCGCCAAGTTTAAGCATTATAATCAAGGTTGGATCTTAATAATATTTCTGTGTAAATTTTGAATATGCATTAAAAAAAATGATCTTGTACTTATAGTAAAAAATTATCTAGACACAAAAAATTAATTAAAATGGATACATGATTTGCAAGGACTGTAATATTGTATATATTATATATATATTTTGTATCTAATCAATATAATATCTAAAATCAATAACAGAAACAGATTACAACGATTCATATCTGAATCTTTTGTAAAATTTATCAAAGTCTCTCTGTAACGTTCAGTCAGATAATTGCGACTGTCACTCATATTTAATAGTGATTCATATTTGATTATGAGACTTAAAATTTTTTGCATATATTGTTAGAATATTGTGCTATAAATTCTACGCGTATGACACATAATTTTTTAACAGATATAAAAAACAGTAATAATAATTCTAACTGGAGCAAAATATTTTTTTGCGTGTATCTTTCATATAAACTGCACGCCGATTTGTCAGATTTAAAATGTAATCACAATGAAAAATGTAATCTGGAACTGAAATATTAACATCACAAATAAAATTAATTAATTAAATAAATTAAAAACATTTAAAAATATTTATTTGCTAATAATCAAATCATTATTAAATTGACAATTTAATCGATGTTTATATTATTTAATCGATGTTTATATAATTTATACGTATAACTGAAAGATATAGAAATATATTGAGTTAGGAAAAAAGTTTTTTTATATATTTGTAAAAAAAATTTTTTCCTCGACCTATTATTAAGCATCAAAGATCAGTCTTGATAGAATTTATTTGGCGCTTCTTTCCTTGAAAATTTTTCAATTTTTTCGTTTAATATATTTTCTTTGTGCGTGAAAAAAGTCTTCTTTTAATTTCATAGGAAAATCGTTTTGTAATAGGTACGTTAAAGTTATGTAATACGATTTATCAATTGAAGACAAACGTTACGGATCTCTTTTTGCTCTCCTACAGAATGATGGCCTCTCTAGAACTTGGGCGTCAGGAACATGAGCCTGTGTCACGTTTATCAGGCGGTACACGACGTAGGCTCTGTGTAGCTCTAGCTTTTCTTGGTTCGCCACGTTTGGTGATCTTGGATGAGCCCGGCGCCGGTGTGGATCCCGCAGCCCGACGACGGATCTGGCGACTGATAGACCAACATAGGATCGGCAGGACCGTGCTCCTCTCGACTCACCATCTGGACGAGGCTGACATGCTAAGTGACACGGTTGTGGTGATGCATAAAGGGAAGATCTTGTGTACTGGTTCGCCACTATCCTTGAAAATGATACATGGCACGGGATACAAACTGAACATGTCTTTCCCGCCCGATCACTACGCCAATGGAGATGCGGGGATAGGAGGAATAGCAGAGACAATCGAGAAAAAGAACTTGAAAGCTCTTCGTACTGTTATCGAAGAAATTATATCGAACACCGTGATAAATGAGGTCTCCGAGACAGAGATTACCATTGCGTTGCCTTTTCAGGGAAAGAATGGCATTAACAATGAGTAAATTTTCAAAATATTAACCTTATGATTATTTTTCAGTCCTTTATTACACACGGTATAGGGCTATTCGAGTCTGGGTTAATTTTCATCACATTTGCAAGTATACAAAAAAATTATTAATTACTAATTCTTACATATATTTTTTAGCATCTTTAAAAAATATTTATAAAGCTGTTTATTAAAAAAAAGAATAGAGATTATATGAATGCGCCTTAGTATTTCCACACAAGAAAAGAAATACACAGAACACGAATGATCCTATTGTGTGTACTATATAAAGATTAATTATTAAGGTTAATATGTAAAGGTTAATTATTAACGTACATATCACTATACTGATTAATTTGATAATTGAGTATCAAGTTTTTGTTTTTTTATTCGTGTAAAGAAACTCGTATAAATTCGCATACAATATGCAAGATTCAAGAAAAAATATGTATTAAGTGAAATCTATATTATACTGCAGAGTAATTTATTTGTAATTCCCATCTTTGTAAATATTTGATATTTCAAGCCTCGTGATTTATCTTAAAGGGAATCATTAAAATCGTATTCGAGACAAAATCGATTAAACACTTGCGTTTGCGTTCGAATAAAATCAGGAATGTTTCAGCATCGCGCAAGTGGCAAAGGCGCTGGAGGACAATCGTAAGCTCTTGGGATTCTCGCACTTCTCATTGGAGTGTGACACTCTAGAAAGAGTCTTCTTGGATCTTTGCGCGCGAGCAGACAGAGGATCGAGCGCTATCAGAGCGAGTCAAGATAGTGTTGTTAATGTGGAACTCGCCGGTAAGAAATATTCCGCGTGCACGCCTCGTGAAATACACATATTTACTTTTCTAATTAAAAGATCTATATATTTAACCTTTGATTATTTAGTTTTTTTGGGGAATTTAGAAAAAATAAGAAGAAAAGAAGAAGAGAAAAAGAGTTAAAAATAAAATAGATAATAAAAAATTATAATATTTAAAAAATGCAAAAATGCAAAACTTAAAAATGAGTTTCGTAAGTTTAAAATTACAACATATTAAAAAAAAAGTATGTAAAGAAAAAGGAAATAAAATAATAAGCCATTATTACAGTATCGTGCCATTCAAAATTACCATCTTGAATATTTAATTAAGCGTTATATCCAGATTAAAAAAAAAATTAGATTTATTATTTTGCAAAGAAAGAAGTTTAATTGACTTTAAATCAACGGCACTTAAGTTCATCGAGAAAAATAAAAGTTTTCACTTTGCGCAGAAGTTCCTGTATCGGATGACAACATTGATTTAATTACCGATATGATGGTGAGACCGTCGCCAATTCGACAGATGAAAGCTATAATAAAAAAAAGACTATGGCATTTTGCGAGAGATTGGAGAGCACCGTTGGTTGCGCTCGTTTTACCAACCATGTTTGTCGCTGTTGCCATGGGATTTTCTCTGGTACGGCCACCGTCCGAAAACGAACCACCTCTGGATTTGACCCCAAAACTTTATGACATTCATCCGACTTACTTTTATAGGTAGAAAAAATTTAATATAAAGATTTTAATAGAAAGAACAAAATAAAAATAAAACATAGTAAAAATTTCATAGGTATAAAAATATCAGTTGCTAACAAAATACGATCTATTTACATTTACATTCCTGCAGATTAGAATTTTAAATTTGATCAAACTAAATTAAGTTAAATGTTCATTTTCTATTAATATTCTTAATATTTTTTAATACTTTATCATTGCAGTATTGACAGTAATGACCCGTTCCTAGAACGTGTGTCTATGCAGCTGCACGATCGCTTCGGGGATGATTATGCTGGCGCATGGCAAACCTTACCTAATGTATGAATGAATTATAATTATTTCAAAAAATCCTTACCTATTTTGGGATCTTTGCGTATAGTAATAAATTGCATACTAATCGATAGAGGAATAGGTTATTAAATTCGTTGCTGAAAAAATCGTTAAAAAGAATTAATTTTTTCCGATTTTTTAAAAAATTATTGCCATTTTGAAATAATTTTTAAATTGTAAATGGTTTTGTTACATAATACGAATCCTCTAATTATTCTGCATATAAACGTATTAAAGTAGAATCATCGAAAAATTAATTACTTTGCAAGATATTTTATATTTTATTCTGACACATTTTTGCACAAAATATAAAATATCTCGTAATATATTCATTTTTTATTGCCTTAATATTTTTATACATTTACAGAATAATGGGATAACAATTGGTATAAAAAAACATACTTAGTTTGCTTTTCAAAAATGATATGTAATTGCATATTGCAAATTGTTTAATTGTTTTTAAAAGTAAGTATGTATTTTTACATCAATTAATTTATCTCAATATCTTGTGTAATAAATATATTAAAATACAATTATCCAAGAATTAATATCTTATGAAATATTTTCATGTAAAAATGTGTCAATATGTCCAATGTTTCAAAGAGTATATTTTTGAACAGTATTGACTTAGAGGAGTATCTTTGGAATATTTTGATTTTGTAGTAATAATCTTTAAGTTTCATTACTATATGCAAGAAACCCAGAACCCAATAAAAATGGCCAAGATTGCTTTGAAAGAACTTCAAACAAGTTCTAATTATAAACAATTGCGCATTTATTTCTTGACTAATTCATAGGATACCGGAACCTGTGAATGTTTGGATGGTCAACAAACTTGTCGAGGCGTTTCTAAAGCTGTCGAAGGTCTTCTTCAAACCCTGCCTGGCCGACCCACTTTAGATTGGATAGTTTCAACTCATCAGGAATATATAGAGAAACGGTAGATTTTGGTGGAAAGTGAAGAAGTTATCCAGTAAATACCAACCCATACAATACAAAATCATTCCAACAATATTGCTGTAACATTGCAAACGTTGCAGATATGTTGTTACAAGCTTCTGTGCTGTATGGGCAATTAAAAGTAAACATCAATGTTATGTAATTTCACAATTAACAATATAAATGTAGTATCTATTTTACAATAGCGTAGTCATAAGTGGTTGTAGCTGTAAAAATCGATCAATCTAGAACGTGAAAAATATTCGACTGTAATTGGTCAATTTTTACAACTACAACATTTATAATTATAGCTTACAGCTGTTGTAGAACTGTATAATACACATATGTGATACGTTACATACTAGTTACAATGCTAAATATAAAATTATAACATTGATTACGTTACTTTTACGTTAGCGTTTATTAGATAGGTATTAAAATTCGATTGAAATTTTCTGAATAAACAATGACTCGCAGATATGGCGGCTGGTCCTTGTCGCACTCCAAGGAAGATCCTCTTTTCATCGTTTGGTACAATAACAAGGGCCACCATTCAATGCCAGCGTATTTGAACGCTCTCAATGATGCAATCCTGCGAGCAACCGGAGTGCGAGGACACTTAACCACACTCAATCATCCTTTGAAGTTATCGAGCGATCAGCTAAATCGAACTTCACTGTAAGCCCTCTAATATTGCGACAAATCATGGAGAAAATCCTTCGTCGAAGATATTTCTCGTTACGTACACCCATAGGATTAATTAACTGCGGAATTTTATGTGACGAGATACAGGGGGGTTTCCTCAAACGGATAAACGAAGATATTTGCACGCGGTTCGAAGCTCTTGAATCCAAAAGGGACGGCGAGTTGAAACATCCCGACGCAGACGTTTCGTTTACTTTTAATTAACGTACCGCATCATTTGGTATTCATGCCGATAGCTCGCCGCTCGGCGCGTGTTTCAACATTACATCGCGGAGTTCCTACTTGTATCATCAAATCGCTGACGACTACTCTTGTTTGCTTTTCGTGGTTAATATTGAAGATTATATACTGCACAGAAGATCATATCCGATCGTTTCTTTTTTTACAGCAGTTAGATGGTGTCGTTTAACCCGAGAGTAATCATCTTGTTTTTTTTTTTACATAAAAGATCATCTGGAATGTTTTTACATGCCAATTAAAACACTATCAACAACATATTGTATATTATTGATTGTTTTCCGATTTATTACTATTTGAGAACATTATAGATTAATTTAATCATAATTTTTAAAAAAGTAAGTTGAAAAACTAAATAATTAAATGGAGTAAGCATGTTAAGTAGCTCATTATGACAGTAATTCTAAAACATAAAGATTTTTATTAATGTAACACTTTTTTTATGGTAGATTTTCGATGGAGTTGCATTTTTAAAGGTTCACAAAAGAACAATTAAAAAAGAAAGAAAATATAAACAAAATATTCAAACAAAACAATATTGTATAGCAATTTATATTTTTTAACGCTGAGGTAAAAATATTCCTCGGGTGACTATTTCTGGGTTAAATGTCATTTCAAAAACGTCAGGAATTTTACGTTATATTTTTATTTCTTCAGATTGCAACATGTGGCGGATGTCGGCGTGGGATTGGTACTTTTGATAGCTTTCAGTTCGGTTGCAGCTCAGGGAGCTAAGGAGATAGTTAGGGAACGATTGTCGGAAGAGAAAAGAATACTTTATTTGGCTGGAGTTCATCCTGTCACGTATTGGACGACAATCTTAATTTGGGATTTTATAGTGAGTAATTTTAGTGGGGAAAAAAAAAATATAGGAATTTCTTCAATATACTAAGAACGAATCATCTAATATATATTTGGAAAATTTATGTTAAGTGACACATTTCATGTTTCACAAACGATTTAAATTTTTGTGTTAATTTAATATCTACAAAATGAATATATTACAAGATAGGATACAAGATAGGACCAATTTATGTAAAAATGAACACAAAAAATGTAACACTTAAACATAATTTTAAAACAAATTGTAAAAACATATTTCTTCAATAAAATTAGTACATTCTAA
>Ga0157363_1007893_pt1 | contig 10097 bp, 1 predicted proteins | sample AttsexASBM1_FD_111477 | JGI IMG/M metagenome (GOLD analysis project Ga0157363, IMG submission 111477) | Fungus gardens microbial communities from leaf cutter ant in Ribeirão Preto, State of São Paulo, Brazil - Atta sexdens ASBM1 | ecosystem: Host-associated > Fungi > Mycelium > Unclassified ...
ACCTAAGTTCATAACATCTGTAGAGTTATGGAAGTCTTAGCTAAGTACAAACTATTTTATTTTTTAAGTTTCTTTTCTTTTTCTTTATTTTAGACTTAGACAAAAGTGTGACAAAATTGTGACATCTAACATAGTTATGGTCATACAATCATATGATGTAAAAAAGATTCTAGAACAAAATGATATTATATAGCATGGTAATAGTATATTGGTCTTATATGTCAAGTTCACAAATGGTGGACTTAGTTTTCTCTATTTTATTTTTCATTTTCATTTTCTTTTAGTTTTATTTTCTTATTTTTCTATTTTAGAACAGCTAGGGTTAGGGTTAGAAGTGATTAGTCATACTGTCACATCTGTCACAATTTGATGGTGTGGTCACAACATTGGTCACAAGACTTGGAAGAACGAAGTAGAAGGTTCTAGAACAAATAATGTTATATAACATGGATATCACATGTTGACCTCATGTTCTACACATGGTCATTTAGGGTAGGGTGCACAGTAGTGAGCACAGACCATTGGTAGTAGTATAAAAAGTAGACTAGTTTGTAAAGGGATCTCTATTGTGTTCTCTTGTGTTACTCAATACAAGAGTTGTTCTACTATCCAACCCTAAGAGCTTTAGTTCATAACATTATAACAAGTATATATACTTTAGGATAGGTTAGTAGTAGTATGTACACAAACTAAGGTCTATAGTATATAAGATAGACTATCTTGTACTTAAAACTCTATTGAGTTCTTTTGTATTACTCAATACAAAAGCTGTCTTTTACCTTTATACAAGATCTTAAGTCATAACATGTGAATTTGACAGACAGCAGATTAAATATACAAGTTTGGTTATCTTTGATAATCAAGTTAAAATAGACCCTATAAAGGTAGCTAGAGTTTGTGACTGGCCTATGTATTCCAAATTCTTGTGATCTGTCCAGATCTCAAACTTGAAATATGCACCCTCCAGTAGATGTCTCCAGGTCCTCTTAGAATTGTACTAAATTACAAGTTTTTCTTAATTTTATCAATTTTAACTAATAATTTGTCTATAAACTTTTGACTATTGTGTATCTTTTTTTGATTTTACTAGCAACAACAGCACTTGAACATGGACTATAGATAAACAAACAGTATTTAATGCTCTAAATATTACAACTTAAAATTCAAGGTTAAGTCAAAAGAATTGGATCAATACAAGAGAACTCAATAGAGCTCCAAGTACAAAGTATCTACCTTATATATGCTAAGCTAGTGGTCTATGCAACATTATATTTAACCTACCCTAAAGGCTATGTATTATTTATAAGGTTAATATATGGTAAATATATTATATAACATTATTGTTTCAGAACTTTCTATATTTTTTATATGACATATTATTGTGTGAATGTGACTGTAATATTGTCATATTGTGTAATGTTACACTAACTCTTAACTCTGAGTTTATAATAAGAAAATAAATAGAAAATAAAATAAACTAAGTTTATTATTTTCAACTTTGATACTAAAGACTATTGTTACTTATCTATTTTAGCTTCTCTAGATACCACTATCTCATTCCATATTAAAGTAGATAGTTCAAACTATGTAACAAAAGTAGTTCTCTTTCAAGAATTGAAGGTAGATAGTAAGTGTTGTAGCAACCACTTGCTGGAACGGCACTCGTAGTTTGCTTACTTCAGCAAAGCTCTTAGAAGGCTATCTAGTAGTGGGGATTACAAGAGAACTTGACAAGGAGCCCTCGCTGTATTGATCCTCTATATATATTACAGGCTCCTGGTCCGTGCTACAACAATAATTACCTGCTCTTATGTCCATGCCTCGTCCTCATGTTCTATTACTCATCCACATGTGTTTTTCTTAAGGCCACCATGCTTCCTATATGTGCCCTGATGTCATACTCTTAATCTCTGCTATACATGTGCATATCATGTGTACACCATGAGAAACTCATGTTCCTTGATGTCACTCCTAACCCTAACTCCTATCTAGACTCCTCTCGATCCTTCTAAACCATTAGTCCTTTCAGACTGTTCTAGACTCTGTCATATGACTTCCAGGTCACGTGTCTATCTCCTATCTCTCTTCCATTGTAGACTAATAATTATAATACTTAACCCTAACCCTAAAGTCTGTCCACACACTCATCTTATAACAGTAAGTAGTATTGTCATGATATGCTTTATTTTGATTTTCTTTTCTTTTTATCTATTTTTCTTGATTTGATTTTTCTTCTTCTTTTCTTTTTGTTTCTTTTATTTCTTAGACAATAATGAGGCATGTGACTGAAGTCACATGACATGACAACTATATCATAGGCCTAGAATATTATAAAAAAGACTAGAAGAAATAATATCAAAGTATATGTCTATAGCATATCAACCTCATAGTATACTCATGGATGATACATAGATCTTAGGGTAGGATTATTTATTGTTAGCACAGACTATGGATAAGTAGTATATATAGTGTAAGAATATATTGGGGACTTCTTATTGAGTTCTCTTGTAATTCTCATAAAACTCTCATCTATAAGGCTATTTAGTGACAATATTGATTGTTTTGATTAATGGTTGCTACAACAAGTATCTAGTAGCATTCTTTAGAAAGTCTCTTTCCTCTATTAAGCACAATTATAAAATCCATAACAAGAAAATACTAACAATTATCCAGGCCTTTGAAAAGTAGTGATACTTTTTAGAAGATGCACTAATCTCTATGGAGATTTAAATAGACTATCAAAACCTGGAATACTTTGTAACAGCCAAAATACTTCTAGTCTTTAAGACAGTATATTTGATTTCTCCATGAACTTACCTAGATAATAATACAGTTTTGATTAAGCTAGAGTTTTTAACAGTATGTGCAATAAAAGGTTTAGCATTCAAAGAAGAAGAATATAGTCTTCTAATAGACATCTATTAGAGTAACAGAGCTAGTCAACAAGAAGAACAAGTGGACTATACAAGGGAACTCCAGTAGTTATTCTTTAAGTTATTATAGTCTTCTGAATAGTTACAGATAAATGTGTTGTTTCTTTCTTTTTTGAAATAAGATCTATGTTCTTGATGTCCTAGACTTTTAATGCTGCATTATTACTCTTTATCATAACTCAAAAATAGTAGGATATGTAATATATTGGAAGATGTTAAAACTAATGTTAAAAAGTTACTAGTAGTCTTATATGTTTTGGCATATCAGTCAATATGTTAGTATCTGTGACTTCTGTTTGTAGACTAAGCCTATACAACACTCACTCTTGAAAGAACTATGTTTACTTCCTGTGCCAAATACAAGATGAAAAACTCTTAGTGTTAACTTTATTGTGAAACTCCCAGAGTCTATGGGATTTGACATAGTAATGACTGTAATGTACTCTATATCAAAAAAGGTATACTTTATTCTGACTCACACAACTGTTACTGCAGAGAACACAGCAAAACTATTTTTATACTATATGTGAAGATAGTCTTCCTACTCACATTATGTCAGACAGAGAACTATAGTTCATGGTACTCTTTACTAAGGAACTATACTATTTGTTCAGAGTTAAAATTGCCTCATCTATAGCCTAGTATCCATAGTCAGATGGCTAAACAGAATAAGTGAACCAATAATTTGGGCAATACTTCTGGATCTTTATCAATGAGTGATAGAGCAATTGGTATGACCTTCTTCTATTAGTAAAGTTCCAGCACAACAACTATGTATAATTTTTAACATAACAATCTCCATTTCTTCTTGATATGAGACATCTGCCATGGATAAGATTTAAACCTCACCAATATGAGTCAAAGTTGGAAGATATCTCAAAATTTACTAATTGAATGAAGTTTATATTAAAAGAAGTTAGTAATTTACAAATCCCAGAAGAACATAACAAGATATAAATGATGACAAACTCCTACTCTAGTATTATATTCTGATGACAAAGTATTTCTAGACTTTGCAAATATTTATATAGCATGTATTTCTGCCAAGTTGTCATATCACTGTCTCAAATCTTACATAGTTGAAAAAGTAAGTATGACTCATGTGTTATTAGCTGAAGCTCTTTTCTGTCTTAAACTAGTATTACACATTGTCAAACTTACCCTCATACCTGAGGACTCAATTTAAAGAAGATGTTCAATCTCTTCTCTAGACCCAGTCATTATTGATGGAGAAGAAGAGTGAGAGGTAAAGAAAATCTTTAATAGCCACTAGCATCATAAGAGATACTAGTATTTGATCAAGTAGAAGAGTCTTGGCCTAGAAAAAAACTCATGAAAGAATACTACAGATATATTTGCCTTTGATTAGATGGCCAAATTTTATTGCCTTAACTCCATAGCTCTATAGTTCATTTGTTTGTCAGACTTTCAGAGCATTAAATTTTGACCAAAACCTCTTACTCTGAGTTATAGCAATTTGAAGTGGAAGATAGATGTAAAGAGACCCACCACTTTGCCTAAACTTGAGTCTTAAACACTGATAATGCCTATTGCCAAGCTTATAGTCTTTTCTCTTCTCTACTCACAAACCTCAAATACTACCACTACTCTCCAAGATTTACTTAGTCAACATCACTGCTTTAGTACTGTTATATGCCAAGTCTACCTATTTTAAAGACATGTTCTCACACCAGTAATGTCTTTCCAACATATTCAACAAAAGCCCATCTTCCATCATAGCTATCTTTTCTACAATATGTTCCTGCAGTGGTAATACAACCATCTTCTAACTCTTCAAGTATGTGATCTTCTATGATATAAATACTCTCATTGAACTCAGTTTTTTATGGCAGAGTTCTTTCATCTGGTCTCTTTTAGTGTTGAGATACTGAAATATGAAACCTCCACTTAGAGCTGTATACTGAAATCTCCAAGCATCTTCTAACTATCTGACTTGTATATAAGATTAGTAGTTACACTGTAATTTACTAGTCTGATAATCAACAAAGTAATTCTTATTGATTTTAATCTACAGTATTCAACAACAACATACCACTATTAGTACTCAACTATCTATTTATCTGAAGTTGCAACCACACAGCAAATAGGCAGTACAGCATATAAGCTAAAGCAAAGGTCATTCTGATAAGTCTACATTACCAAGCTTCTAATACAGAGTTTGTACACTTTATACATCTCTAAACTGACCCTACAACTAGTGTGAATCACACTTGACAAGTACTAGAACTTATTTAGATATTGTCTTCAAGACAATTATGATTTATGACTGCCATATCTCCTGCAACACATCTTTACAGCAGTGATAAAATCAATTCTGAATCCTTTGAGTATTCAGTCTTCCATGGCAGAGATACTTCTATCAAGCTCAGCCTTCCATGGTAGAGTTTCTCTATTGACTTCTTTCAGTATCTCACTACTAAACTTTGGAGCTGTACTCTGAAACTCCCAAGTATCTCCTATTATTCTTCTTTGTATATAAGACTAGTAGTTATACTGTAATTCACTAGTCTAATAATCAAATATTCAATCTCCAGTGTTCTACAGTGATATACCACTATTAGTACTCATCTTCCTTAGACTTTGTTCCAACTCCTGAAGTTACAACCATATAGTAGACAAACAGCACAGTATATAAGCTAAAGCTAAGGTTGTTCTAGGAAGTTTGCATCACTATGTTCTTTATATAGAGTTTTCATACTTAGTATATTTCTGAGCTAACTTTGTAAGTTTTTGTCTCCTGGTGTAAACTGCATCTGATAGTAGCTAGTATTACTTAGAAAATAGACTTAGGATTTTCTGGAATTTTAAGGTATTCTCTCCACTTCTGTTCAGTTGCCTTATATTAGAGTTACAAATGGTAGATTCAGTTTTTATTCATTTCTTTTTCATTTTATTTCTTTTAGTTTCTATTTTTATTTGAAAATAGCTAAGAGGTTGTAATGTGATATCATATATGATAGTTATATATACCACAAAGCATAATACATGTCACAGTTATAATTACAACACCATGTGACTAGGAAAAAGTTATAGAAGGTTCTGAAACAGATAATGTTATACAACATAGCTATAGTGTATTGACCTTATAAATAGCATATGGACTTTAAGATAGGTCAGTTATAGATGTACATAGACTATGGTATGTAATATATAAGATAGACTAGTTTGTATTGGAAACTCTATCAAGTTTTCTTGTATACTCAATATATGAGTATTATACTTTCACTTTAATATTGAGCTTAAGTTTATAACACTCTAATTGTTATGATTTAGGCCTAAATGCTAAGACAAAAGCATACTTATATATTGAGCAATATAAAAAAACTTAATAGAGTTTTCACTTATTATAGACCAACTTTTGAGACATTCAAGACATCTATTTTCTAACTTTGGATAAGATTTTAATCAGTTCTAGATATACTTCTACATCTGCATTTACCTATGCACAGATTAATTTACTATATTTTATCATCTAATAACTTAGTATTTAGACTTTAGGTTATTCTATCTCTTAGAGATGATTTCTAATATTTTCTTAACTTGTTACATCCAAATCTAGCTATATTCATTCTAACCCATGAATAATATCTTATTTTCCATCTACACTTTCTGACTTTTTCTGATGCAGATTATATTCTTTATACTATCTTAGATATTCTTGTGGGATCCTTGACAACTCTGTGTATTTCTATCTCAGACATCTAAGGATCATTTAGAACCAAGATAACTTACTTAGCAGTTTCTATTCCTAGGTAATTACCTTAGATAGCATACTTAGTATATAAAAGTCAGTAGTTAGTATTAGAGCAACTAGACTAAGTTTGCAGAGTTATGCAGGTTTGCACTTTAGAAGAAATCTAAGTTATATTAATCTACTTGAGAAACAAAATAGGTATATCTTTAGAAGAAACCTAAAAGAACAGAATAAGATTTCTTAAAAATAGCAATTATTATAAATATACTACAGTCCATTTTGATCCAGAGAAATAGTATTGAGGTAATCAAAAAATAATAGCTAAGAACTCTGATAGAAATGTCTAAAAGATTATCTAGAAAGGCAGAAAGTATGGAATAATAATTGTAGTAGTAATAGTAGCAAATAGAGTTCAAAACACAACTATAGCAAAATTGTTATAACAAACACTATAGAGTTGTCTATAGTGTTTGGTATCTGAAATGGCTAGATTAATACTACAGGCTTTGTAATGAAGTAATATTTCTTTTCATAATCCATCTTTTATGGCAGTGTTATTCTCCTATTCAAATTCCACAAGTACTCAGTCTTCCATGATAGAGTTACTCTTTTCTAATCCAAACTCCTATTAGTATCTTACTACTGAAACCTCTGCTCAGAATAGCTACTAACATCACTTGTATCAGAGTTGTGAACAATAGACTTGGTTTTTTTTTAATTTTATTTCTCTTTTATTTTAGTTTTTTTTATTTTAGACTTAGATAAAGAGCATGATGTAATAGTCACACAAGTCACAAAGCATGACAAAGGTGTAATACATATCACAGTCACATGTCACATGGAAAAGGACATAAAAAGTTCTGAAATAAATGATATTGTACAGTATAATAATAGTATGTTAGTTTTATAGAAAGTATATAGACTTTAGGATAGATTAGTTGTAGTATGTGCACAAACTACAGTCTGTAGTATATAAGATAGATTAGTTTGTACTTGGAACTCTATCAAATTTTCTTGTGTTACTTAATATAGGAGTCATTTTTTGTTTTATCACTTAAACCTAATGTTATAAACTTAAGCTTAAGAGTGAAAGTGAAAGAATAATTTATATAGGGTTTACACAAGAAAATTTGATGGAGTTCCAAGTATAAAAAATGTCTATCTTATATATGCTAGACTACTAGTCTATGCTATACTAACTTTAGCCTACTCTAAAGACCATGTATATTACATACTATTAACATATGGAATATTATTATTGTTCTGGAACCTTCTATGTTCTTTTATATAACATATGATTATATAACCATAACTTGTGATAGCATTATGTAACATATGACTAATGTATCATTATGCTACTTTTGTGTGATATTTTGTGACAGTCATATATAATATTATGCTAAATCCTAACCCTAAGTTTAAAAGAAATGAAAATGAAAATGAAAAAGCTAAATCTACCACTTTCAACTCTAATACTAAGTCATAGCAACCTGGAACTGTATTATGAAGTAATAGTACTACCAAAGTACTTTATTATCTCTTAGTATTTAAGAGCTGGTAGATATACTATAATCTTCAGTCTATATTATTAATATTAAATTTCCAGTATTTATAATAACATACTTCTCTTATTAAAACTTACTCTTTTAAACTTTTTTTATCTCTCTGAGATTGCAACTTTACAGCAAGCAGTATCAGACTTAAAAATGGTAAATTTGTTTCTTTTCTATCTTTTTCTTTCTTTTTCCTATTATTTAAGTTTTTCTATTTTGATTCTTCTTTATTCTTTATTTATTTTGAATTTAGTAAAGAAAATAATATGACATTACATGTAACTGTCACAATGGTCACAAGTAATATAATAATATATAAATACTATAACAAGTCTATTATACATATCACAGTCACAGTCACAATATCATGTAATACCTAGAAGAATTTAAAAGAATAATTTTATATATTATATAATAACTCTTATATATGGCTTATAACTAAGAACTCTACCAAGTTCTCTTATATTAACTAATATAGAATTTCTCTTTAATCCCAACTCTTGGACTTAAGTTGTAACAAGCAGATAATGTGATATATAAGCTAAAACCAAGATTGTTTGTATTGTTGTAGCAACCACTAACCAAGATGATCAATAGTGTACTAAATAATCTTACAAGATGAGAATCTCATGAGGGTTATAAGAAAACTTGACAAGAAATTCCCAATATATTTTTATTTTATATACTATAAGTATATGGTTTATGTTAGCAATAAATAGCTCTACCCTAAAGTTTATGTATAGCCATAAGTGTACCATATATACACTATAAGGTAAATATACTATAAATATATACCTTGACATTATTCTTCTAGTCTTTTCTTCTAGATTCTAGGCTTATGACATTATATTATGTGACATGTCATGTGACCATGATAACATGCCTCTTCCTTATTCAAGAAATAACAGAAAAAGAAAAAAAAATTAAATCTAAGAAAATAAATTTAAAAAAATGAAAATAAAATATAAGGGTTCAAGTATACTATGATAGTATCTTCTTGGGATTCTGTCTCTAAAGAAACTTGCCTCCCTTTCCCCTTCTATTTAGCCCAATTTTTTTCCAACTTTTTCAAATACTCATCTTTAAACTTTCCATCATTTCACCTAAACAAAATCTTCACTGTATACTTCCTTAGTAATTCACTCCTTTTAAAAACCTCTGTCTCCAAATTCAACACCTTTTTCTTTTCTTTTTATTTATACTCTTCTTATTTCCTCTTTTCTAATCTCCTTCTCAAATTCTTCTACTAAGTCTATTATATTTTCTCTCATATTTCTTCTGTTCAATATTTTTGACTTTATATTCCTTCTCTCTATCTATCTTTATTAGAGAAGGTAGGATTTTCTTCTGTTCCTCTACCTACTCCTAATACATTGCTATTTTACTCACATTAACTACCAGGTGAATTTTCATTGATGCTAGTAACTCCAATTCTACTACATTCTCTGATATACTTTTCTTTATTTTATAAGGTTCTACAAACTTCTTTATCAACTTTCTTGTTTTCCTATTCCTCGTCTGCTATATCAAATCCTTTATACCTAACAACACCCTATCTTCCACCTTATACTCTACTGTTTTCTTCCTATTTCTATCTATATATTATTTTATTTCTTTTTGTAATTTTTTCAATACTGTTTTCACCTTCTTATGTATTTCTTTTATTTTCTTTACAAACTCCTCCACTTTCATATGCTTTTTCTTTTTTCTTATCTCAAAGCCCATCCATAGTTCTCTTTCATAGTTAACTTTGAACAATGATGATCTTGTAACTGTTATGGGACATTGAACACTAACAATTTTTTATTTTCTTTTCTTTTATTTTTTCTGATTTTACTTTTCTTTTTCTTTATTTTATTTTCCTGGAGAAACGATGAAGAAGGCACGTGACAAGGA
>Ga0157363_1007894_pt1 | contig 10097 bp, 7 predicted proteins | sample AttsexASBM1_FD_111477 | JGI IMG/M metagenome (GOLD analysis project Ga0157363, IMG submission 111477) | Fungus gardens microbial communities from leaf cutter ant in Ribeirão Preto, State of São Paulo, Brazil - Atta sexdens ASBM1 | ecosystem: Host-associated > Fungi > Mycelium > Unclassified ...
AAAAAACGATATATATATATATATATATATATATATATATATATATATATATATATATATATATATATATATATATATATATATTGAGTTGTCCGGAAAGTTCGTGCCGACGTTGAAGGAAAATTTGAAACGCAGAAAATTTAAATTTTAGTATACATTTATTAAATTATGTAAGTTAATCGGTACGAATTTTCCGGACAACCCAATATATATATAGAGATTTTATTCACATTTCGAATTATAATTAAAATTCAAATTTTTAATAGATATTTCAGATACCAAAAGCTCGTCTTTTGCTGTCGAGGCTCTCGCCGGATTGGCTTCTACTGAAGATTTTAGTACAGTGACTTTGAGAAATGTGTCGGAAACAAGTGTGTCCACAAATAAGCTGCAACCATATAAAGATATAATGTTGATATTGATTAAGGGAAGACGACACGTTCAAGTCAGATTAGTTGAACCTGTCGCCGAGAGTATCAATAATGGTGATAGTTATATACTGGTGACAAAATCAGAGGTAATGATAATAATAAGTACATTTATAATAGAACATATAATATATTAGTCAATATAAAACATCGCTCATATGCTCATCCTTCACTGCTTTCTTTTACTAATTATCTTTTACTAATTAATAATAAATAATCATTAATAAAACTTACTCTCAATGAATTGCAGGTTTTTAACTATATAGGGAAATATAGCAATATTATCGAGAAAACTCGTGCTGCTGAGATCGCATTGAGTATTCAACAACGCAAAGATTTAGGTTGTCAAGCGGTCGAAGTCATCACTATAAACGATGATAAACTAACTTGCTCGAGAAACCAAGTTAAATTTTGGAGTTATCTTGGTGTGCTCGACAGTGAGAAACTAAATGGTATATTCTTCTTTCTATTTTTGCGTTGTACGCGACATTCTTTTTGTATATTACTACATATACATAAATGATGTATTTTATAAAATTATATTGTTATAAGTTAAAAGAAAAAGAGTTACGAGCCAGAAGTTTGACCTATAAAATTAGTAGATAAGTAAAAAATGTCTTAATAAATTAATTATGAAATTTAATAACATACTGGCTAACAACAACAAATGTTTCGATAACGATCAGATCATTATTAATATTTACAAAATATATCTAAACGGTAAAAAAACATAACATAAATTGTTATAGTTATTGAAGCTGGTCATCCTGACGAAGATGAATTGTATGAATCTGCCATTATCGATACAAATATGGTATACGAATTGAAAGATGAACAATTAGTGTTGCATAAAAAATTCTGGGGTATGCTTCCAAAGATAGAAATGCTCAATAAGAACAAGGTAATGTTTAGTAGATCTTTCTAATTCTAAAGAATCGCTGTATATAATACGAGTAATATATAATTCGACATAGCGTCCAGCTATGTATAAAAAAGAAACATACGCGTAGATTTATAAGATTACGATATATTTTATTTTTTTGATCTTTGTCTGATCTGTAGTACTAAATTTTATTTATTTATTTATAAGTTTTTTAAACGTCTCGATTTTGCACATGTCTAAGCAATGAAATTTTTAATAAACTTCCTCTCTCTCTGTCTGTAAAGTCAGAATTTTTCAAGATATTGATTTAAATTTTACTTTTAAACATACCTTGAGTAAAATAAAAAAGGTATAATAAAATATCGTGAAAAACAAATTGTTCATCTAAAAAAAATGAAGCCTTTTTCGTACAATTGTATCTTACAAACGTAATACATGATGGTTTATGGTGAAAATTTGATCCGTTAGAAACAATGTTTATGATAGATTTGGTTGAATATGTTCCAAATTGGAAATTGTTTCAGAAACTGCTTGTTGTAGTTAATTCAATTTAAGTTTCTTAAGGATAATTGCATTATAATTAAATATTTGTTTTGTAAAAATTATTCTGTAATATAAAGAGGAATTATATTGTATGCGTTTTGGATATTCTATAAAGATTCTAGTGTTCGATTTTGGCACCGAGATGTATATCTGGAGTGGCAAAGGAATTTCAACGGACAAGAAGAAACTCGCTACACAGTTGGCTACAGAAATGTGGAACAACGGATACGATTACAGCGAGTATACCGCTTGTCCGATTAATGCTGCCCGTATGATTGGTAATCGAAACAGTGATTCTTGTATAAGTCCCTCTGCAAAATTCGCCAAAAGCAGACCCGAATGGTGTTTACTTGCCAAATTGACGCAACACGTCGAAACGATATTATTCCGTGAGAAATTCCTCGACTGGCCTAATGTCACCGGTGTGGTAAAGACGCGAGGTCGAAACGATAATACGCGACAAATCGACGGTGCTATAATTGTACATCCGGATGAAAACGATGATATGTGGCTACCAAACTCTTCTTCAGTCGATTTTATTCTAGAAGGCTGTCACTTGGGCAGAGGCACTGGTTGTTATGACAATGAAGTAATTCTTTTTTATTAGCAAAAAGTATTTGCATCTAATATATTAATAAAAACGGGATATATTAATTTCAAAATAATTATATTTTGAAATTAATACATTCCGTTTTTAAACTAATCTAACTCCATTATTGCTTTCAATGCATTTTTATCCAAAAGAAAGCAACTTTTTCAATAAACAATAAATGTCCACGATTCACGGGCGAATCCAATGATCAATAATTTCGTTTGATTTGATTTTAGTTGAAGAAAGAATATGTTGTTGTTACAACGAGCGTTATGGTATGGCATATCGATGAATTCTCGCATATGCTTTTAGACGGATCATCTATTGGTCAATTTTATTCTGGTGATAGTTATATCATTCAGTGGACGTATTCCGTTACAATTACTGGTGAGCTGTTTATTGAGCAATTTCGTGAAATAGAAGAATTTATCTCAAAAACTTAATCAAATTTTGAAAAAATAAGCGTAACATTTTTCTTTTATTGACATTAGTTTTGTATAATTGTTACGTGATCTTTATTTTTTGAGCATATGAATTTAAGATAGTTTATGAATAAGCTTTTAATTATGTACTTGCTTTTATAAATTTGTTTATTATTCTCTTAGGCAGAGAACTCAGTGGTTTACCATCTAAACACTCAGCAAAAGGTCGCGATAGATCTGTATACTTTATTTGGCAAGGTCGAAATGCATCTTTGAATGAACGAGGGGCCGCAGCATTATTAACAATCGAATTAGACAGCAATCGAGGTCCTCAGGTGAGGACAGTAATGTGCTATCAAATTTGCTTTAAAATTATAGTTATTTTGTTTGGTCGAATTTATCTTAGTGTATTTAATCATTATCTTCGAATACTCTGGCTATGTTATTACATAATGTTACTTGTAATTTTCAATTTTGAAATTGCTTTCTAAAATTGTTTTCTAAGTGGAAAAAATGTCCTACTTAATATCTACTAAAAATCAAATATTCAAAAATATCAAGAAATATATTTTGTTATTATTGTAAATAAAATTACAATATTTTATTTTATTTTATATATATATATATATATATATATATATATACACACACACACACACATACACACACACACACACATATTTGCAGGTTCATGTTGTTCAAGGACACGAACCAGCCGCGTTTTTAAATTTATTCTCTGGAAGGATGGTGGTGCATAGTGGCAAGAAATCTGAGAAAAAATGTGAGAAACGATGGAGATTGTATATTTGCCGAGGAACTTTAGAGACTGAGATATTCTTGATTGAAATCCCTTGTAGTACTCGACAATTAAGAAGTAGAGGTTCCTTCATATTACTAAACACCGAAAATGCAAAACTATATATCTGGCACGGAAGCAATTCGTTACGCCATATTAGAGAAGTATATTTCCTATAAATTTTTATAATAATAATATTTATATATATATATATATATATAATTTAAAATTAATAAATTTATATATATATATATATATATATATATATATATATATATATACATATATATATAATTATTATAATATACACATATATATATATATATATATAATTTAATTAATATATGTACACCCGAAAAAAAGATTGCAACACTTTTTTTGGATTTCGGAATTCAGCCTTACTGGTAAAGCGACGAAAAATAGTTAGATCCATAAAGAACTAATCACTCGGTGAGCAAGTTACATTCCGAAACCCATCGAAACAAAAATGTTGTAATCTTTCTATGATCGGTTGTACATACATAAATAAAGAGATTAACATTGCGATAAATTTTATACTAGCTATTGAGTTTATACTACATGCAAAAGAAAAACAATATATAAAAAACAAAAGCAATAAACGAATTGATTAATTGAGCAATCTAGAAAATATTTTAATAATATAAAATTATTATTTCAAAATGTTTTAATCATATTATTCTCATTTGCTGCTTAATTTTTATTGTAGAATGGAATAATCATGATTTTTTCTTATAACTTTTTTTCTCGTTTCCTTTTTCATCTTGATTGTTTTCTTTCTTTATTTATCTATTTTCTATGTATCTCTTTTTATCATCTTCGTATTTTTTAGTTTCATTTATCTCTCTAATATTCATTATTTTTTCTGTCTTTTTATAGAATGCGTTAAAAGCTGCAAATAAATTGAAAGAAAATCGACCTGAAGAAATTGGATTATCGAATAAAAATAATATAGAAATATGTGAAGTTCAAGAAGGTATGGAACCTGAAGAATTTAGCAATGGTGAGTAAAGTTTGATGAATGAAAAGTTAACATTTAAACTGAATATACATAACTTTTAAATTTATTCTACATTGTCATGAAAAAGTTGAGATTGTATCTTGCATTTTTTAGCATTAGGTGGCATAAATAAAAAATTGTATTGGTTGTTGGAAACAGCTGAAATACAAGATCATACTCCAAAGCTTTATCATTTATCTAGTGTTTCTAAAAAATTCCGCGCAACAGAAATACTTTGTCCATATCGTGCGGATCTGCCAACACCATTCCCTTTCTCACAAGATGATTTGTATCAAGCAAATCAACCAGGTAACAATGCTAAGTGCATTTTATTTTTATTTAATTGTTATTTTAATCAATTTTTTATAAGAAAAACTATTTATGAGAAGTTTTAGCTAAAAATTATTTATCTATATTGTAATCACTTTTATTGACTCTTGTATAACTTTTAGCGTTATTTTTATTGGATGACAAGAATGTGATTTGGATTTGGCAAGGCTGGTGGCCTGATAGTGAAACGGAAGATCAGTCTGGAAGCAAAACTGTCCGATGGCAGGCTGAGAGAAGAGCGACCATGAAGATAGCAATACGATATTGGCGAGAGACTCGAAACAGAGACGCACAAACAACGAATCTTCCAATATATTTAATATGGGCTGGTTTAGAACCGTTGCAATTTACAAATCTTTTTCCGGAATGGACGTATCGGGATGACGTTGCTGAATTAAATATAGAGGTACATTAAGAAAAGGACATATCTTATTTTCTTTTCTGTTCAAACTTTTTTATACTTTTTATATAGTTTATTATTAGAGAAAAAAAAGATAGAAGATTTCAAGATTTTGAAAATGATAACTATCCTATCTTTATATTTTAGATAAAAGAATTCTGTTTGATACATCATGCTTGATTTTTGTCATAATAAAATTTAAATATGTACACAATGTAATGTATATTTATAAAACATATTACTAGGATGGCCGGAATTCAGGAGAAGTATTGACTGTGGAAAATGAATTGGCTCGTCTAACGCAAAGTACATATCCTCCTGCCCAGCTGTTACAAAGACCTTTACCTGACGGAGTCGATCCAACATGCCTAGAATTGTATTTATCTCAACAACACTTTCAAGTTAGTATTATCGATTGATAGCAATTGAATAATCATGTAATCGACGAATAATCTACAAATATAAATTAGCAGACATCGGAATGTTTTTGACATTATATTTGTATATACACATATGTGATATTTTGTAATTTGTAGGAGTTGCTGGGAATGAGCAAAGAAGAATTTCAACAGCTTCCGATCTGGAAACAAGTGAATCTCAAGAAAGATATAGGATTGTTCTGATGGATCGTTTTAAGTGCGATTAGCAGTAGCTGCCCTTGCAAAATGTTCGAATTTTTATTAACTGTTTCACAATATTTACAACTTGAGAAAAAGGTCTCAACTTCTAAGCGTATTTTTCTCGAAACTTTTCGTGTATAGAGAATGAAACATTTCGAGAAACATTTTGAGAATCGATGAATATATTATAGACGATATAACTAATAATATTAATGGAAAATTAAAAAAAATCAATGCGATCTGAAAATATATTGTCAGTACTATTTGAATTATTACACATATGTATAATGATATATAGGCGTATGTGTGAACACAGATTATATATTTTTAATACGTGCTACATGTGAAATCTGCTTGCAAACGTTTTCTTTATAATATATTTGTATGATGTTTATATATTGCGAGTGAATGATCGCTATTTTTCGCCTTATTCGTGTAACATCTGTATAAGACGGTTTCTATATAATTTACAATATATTCTCTGCATTTTTAAATAGTATTATGCAAAAAATGTATATTTCAATTTTTTTGTCCTCTTACAAAAGCATTTAAAGCAAAACAAATATTTCCATCATTTGAATATATAAAAAAATAACACAATCAACGTTCAATTTCAAAAGAGAAACAAAGAGAACAATGTAAAAACAGTTGATAATTTCCTAGCTTTGAAGATTATCATGTAGTTTTCTTTACATACATGTACATTTAAAAAAAAATAGAATCAATAATATGTTACTTATTTACATATATTGGGAACATTTTGATAGTTTGTACAAAGATATTTACACATTTATAACTTAAATTTGAAGAAATTTACAGTTTTTATACCTAATCTATTTTTATTATTTGCATTATAGTAAAATAATATTTAAAAGAGAAACGAGTAATACGTGTGTGAAAAGGAAAAATTATGTACAAAATGAATTTTTGTCACAAAACTACAGCAGTATAATAGTTGAGACTATTAAAAATATATAAAATACAAGTTCTTAATTTTCAAAAGTGAAAAACTAATTCACAAAAGAATTAATATTTCTTGATAGACTTTCGTATAAGCGCCAATCTTTGTTTATGTGCCTCAGTGACAGTAGCTCGCTTGTATGGACGAACTTCATCCGTACCAAATCCAGGAATCCACATATTCCAATTTCTTCCTAAAAATTAAAATATAAATAGCATTCATATATATTTTTTTCTTGCACAATGTATCATATATATATATATATATAAAACTTTGTTTTCGAATTGCACTTGCAAAGTTTTATAATGCTAGAAATTTTAATTCAATATATAAAATCCATACATAAGCAACATTCTCTGCTTTTTGACTTTAAATTTGAATAAAGTTTAATAATATTAAAAGTTTTTCAGCAAGTAAAATAAAAAAATAACAAGTTATTCTGCTGTAACTCATATATAAAGGAAATTTATTATTTATTTTTAATAAATTAATCTTTTTTTTCTAACAAATGAGAAAAATGATAGCTATTAGCATAACTCACCTAAGTGTAACTGTACATCTTTAACTTCCACTGTGTTTGCATGACGATGTTTAGCTAACAGACAAGCCGCATTTACCGTTGTTTCCACAAAATCATCTGCTAATTGTAAAAGCATCTCTTCTACCTCTTCATCCAACTGTTCAGTGGGATCTACTTCCCTTACCAAATCTTGTAGCCTCGTTTTTGTTAAAAACTAAAATCAAATAGTAATACTTATGTTACGTCAATAGAGAAAAATTTTATCAAAGAATACTTGTGTTGTCAACAAAGAGAGACAAGAAATTATATCATATAGAACAAAGAATTTATAAAGAACATAGTCGGTATAATATTATATTGTAATAAAAAAAGATATCTCAAGCGTACTGTATACAAGTAGTCTACTTAAGGTTCATTTTCTCGTTGATTACGTACTTGTGGAAAATCGCTAAAAGAACTTGGAGTGGATGACTGCTGCACTGATTTCGGAGTTTGAGGAACGTACTGAGTTTGTTGAGATTGCGTTTGTGGCTGTACAGCGGTTGTCGTAGTGCCACTTTGCACGTTAGATAGAACCGATGGCACCTGATTATTAGGTCCCACAGACTGTAGAGTTCCAAGCACCGGCGTCATTTCCGAGACCGTCGTAGTCGCCGTCGTTGTCTGGACGATAGCACTTTGTTGTGACATTTTGAGAAGCAATGTAGATAATCGTTGATATTCTTTCAGTGGATATATATTTGTGTATTTCCGTTATTATCACTACTTCTTCTTGAAACTGGCCTCTGTTTGGGCTTCCAACAGTTCTAACTCAATTTATTGTCAAAATTTTGTCTTCGACAAAAGAATTACAACATAATATCACGTTGAAGACAAAATTGTATCGATAGAATACCAGTTCTTAGCAATCAGATAAATACAAATAGATATCAACAAATTTGATAAAGCAGAGAGTAAAGGAGCATTTATACTGATTTAACTAGCACTAACCGTTATCATATCACATATCATGTATGCCGATTGCCGCGTGATGGATGGTGGGAAACTGGGAAGCAGTGTTGCCGCGGTCGAAAAAATATTTCACTTAAATGGGAGTCTGGAAAGTTACTAAAATGTCCTAAAAAGCACCAAATGCTTTAAATGACTAAAAACAGAGAGAAGAGTCTCTATAACTTACAAATCATATGTCAAGAATGTGATTCATCCGAAAAAATTAATAAGTACCACATTTGCCATTTATATTCAGGTATATTTATCCCTGTACAATAATATCACTGGAAACATTTTCCATTTTTCGATACATCTTACCTTAACGCGTGATGACATTAAATACTGGTATTGAAAACTAAAATATAAACTAATTACACAACTCATTGCACTTAATGTCCAATACCTGAGCATTTGTATTTTCTGATGCATCCTTTGATCTCGGTAATTAAAATATTGGCGATACGATTGTAACAGTCTCCATCATTGTTATAAAATACAGATTGTTATAAAATAACTGTCAGAAACAAATAAATACAATTCTTAAAAACTTGTTACGCTTTAATGATACGTAACAAGATCGAGTGCATTATGAATGACAATCGCTCAGTGAGCTCTCAATTAGTTTACTGATTAGGTTAGGTTAGGTTAGGTTACAATTGTGTAACCTAAATTGTGTGAAATTTAAAATGAAACCCACGTATAAAGGTAAATTTTCTACTTAAACAGGCTGTTTTAGCATCAAAAAAGATCACATGATCGAAATTGACGAATATCCACTGAAAATAAGATCAATAAGAGGAGTGGAGGACATCGACATAAAAATTCTGCAAATAAAGAAAGTAATTCACTAAATCATCATAAGACCTTAAAAATCACTAAAATAATGAAAATTACTAAAAACGGCAACACTGCTGGAAAGTGGGAACAATGAAGTATTCAGTTTGACCAGAGAGTAACCTAACCGTACACTACCGCCAGTACATTCATTTTTGATTTGGGTACTACGTGGCTACATTTCATTTTCCTTCCAATCATGTCGATAAAATTATAGCACAGAGATATATTGGTGACATTACCGAAGGAGTTTCTCTACAGTAATATAGTTTCCGGGAGCGTACGGTGTCAGACGGCATCGATGGCGTCGACTGTCGAGCGTGTTGAGCTGTTTCCGGAGCATGAAGCATCCCGGCCCGGAGTCACTGTCACCCTGCCTGAATAGTCCCGGGTACTGCTGGCGAGTGGTTGGCGAGTGCTTACGAGTGCTGGCAAGTATTGGTCAGTTAGCACTGGTCAGTTTATTAACGTCAACGCTCGCTCGCTCGCAGGCAGAGAGTCGATTGGAGTCGAACGCGATCAGTTCGGTGATATACTGCTGTGGTGGCTCGTAATATGTCATATCGTTGCGTTTTCCACGGAGGATCAGTCGTGGGTGTGTTTGCGACTTTGTGAGAGAGAGAAAGAGAGAGAGAGAGAGAGGGAGAGAAAGAGAGAGAGAGAGAGAGAAAGAGACAGAGAGAGAGAGAGAGAGAGATTGTTCGTTTCGCCGTCCGTGCTAATCGATGCTGCAGCGCGTCCGTATTGCGTCAATCTTGGA
>Ga0157363_1007895_pt1 | contig 10097 bp, 9 predicted proteins | sample AttsexASBM1_FD_111477 | JGI IMG/M metagenome (GOLD analysis project Ga0157363, IMG submission 111477) | Fungus gardens microbial communities from leaf cutter ant in Ribeirão Preto, State of São Paulo, Brazil - Atta sexdens ASBM1 | ecosystem: Host-associated > Fungi > Mycelium > Unclassified ...
TGGATAATTTTCATCACTATTTGGACGTGGATAGTTTTCACCTTCGGACGAATTTTCGGTGTCCACTTTGTTCCAGCCAGGAGGACGTTTACCAATCAATCCTGGAGGACCGCCGCCCCCTAATCCGGGAGGACCGCGACCACCTGGTGGCCCTTTACCACCACCCCCCCATTTATTTTTATTATGACCTGGTGGTCCGGAAAGATCAGTGTTGCCGCCCCACTTGGAACGACCTGATGGGCCATTCGTGGCTGTTGTTTCGTATCGATCAGAAAAGCCATAGTCCAAAATCTGCGCACGAGTTTGTAGAGATACTAAAAGAGTGAATAATTTCTACGTAAATATCAATTCTCGAAAAGTTTTCTCTATCACATCACGTATACGAGAAACATTAATATTAATTTTGTATTGAAATTTAGTCAATCGCAAACAAGAAAATTATTTAATGGAAAAATCACCGACTTGATTATACTGTAGAAAAAAAGGCATATATATATATATATATATATATATACACAAAGACACAAATAAATTCTATAAACAATTCTCAAGGATTCTGCGTTTGTATAGAATATGATTGCTTCGATCTTTGATATATTGCAAAAAACCGGTCAATGTAAACTTGTGAGGGAATTCGTCGCGCGTTAGTTCATGAATATTTAATTATCATCCGGCAAACAGGAATTATGTTGGTCTCTGTCACATTTCCATTTTAATTTTAAATACAGAAGAAACATCACGATATATTAATATTGAGAATACTCTCATTATTGCACGTTGTATGTATGATTATTACGAATCGGATTTTATAGGTCATTTTTCATTCACGCCAGATAAAATTCATTAATTGCTCGATGATTTGTCTAATTATTCGATACACGATGATACCTATCGCATAGAATGAGAACGCGATGCTTAATCTCGCAATTAAATCGTTGCGCGAAGTCGTAGCAAAACTTCGTAGCCATTCTTCGCACGAAACTCGGTGAAACGGCAAGACAACGTCGGAAACAAGCGAAACAAAATATTATGTAAGTTACTCACGCGACGGCAGTAAGACAAGAAACGACAGAGCCACCGAGAACACAACGCATGCGTTCGTAACTGGCATGGCTTTCGTCGCTCATAGTCGACGAGGAACTGACCGCGTGTTCCACGTCAGGCCCAGTCAACGCAGAATACCCCACGATAATGTAGAGATCATTTTACAAACGGCGCAAAATGGCACTGTGTCAAGGAAAGAGCTCGAGGATAACAATGTCAGCAGAGAAATTCGTAGAAATGTTAATAAAACAATGTCAAAATAAATAATAACAATTTATCCTCGTGTTATTGAGAAATGCCTCGGGATCATAGAATAATCTTATCAAATGAATAACTTTAACGTGATTTAACATCTATAAAACGATAACAAGTTAATGGGATTGTAATTTATTCGTATCATATTTTTAATGATTTTATCTCGATATGATTTTATCCAGGCATTAACACTGTGTGGCCTGATCTATACTTGTTTCATTATATAGCTTCTGTATAGCTTCATCAATACGCTCGTTACCACCGAAAGTTAGCAACTTTTGCGCATCGTATTACTCGCGATAAGAGCAAGAGTCGATAAATTCAAGCAACTCAGCTGAAACGATAATCACGAAAATGAACGTTTTACTCCAGAAACATGGAGCTAAACATATATGTAAGGTCCCGGAAGGATTACGCGAACTATGCACCGACATCGCACGCGAGGTTCGCTCTATGAAATCGTTATTTGACTTACCGCCGTCACGTCAAAGGACGATTAAATTATTATCTGATCCTGTAAAGGTTCTGCGCTCGCAACCAAGGAACATTTATTGCTTTATCGCTGATTATATCGAAGCCCTTTTGATCACACGGGAAAATGCAAAAGGTACTCTGTCATCTACAACAGTTTCACAACCTCGGATGTCTTGATGTTATGTATATCATTCGCAAACAGACCCTAATTGGAACGTTAAGCTAATTAATTACTAATGTTTACATGCATGCGTACTGGTATACCAATTTGTCCCACGAATCATTATGTTAATTCAAAGGTTGCAGTGAATGACCGCGCGTATATCATCCGCGTGTGGTAAAATACGCGCGACGATCGTAAATCGCACTATAATCGTACATCGCGTTCTACAGTCGTACAATTGTACAATTCCAGTCGCGGTGAAAGTCATAAGCAATATTTTATTGGGTAGTCAAGCCATCGTGGATATACTTCACCAGAGCGGCTTGAGTTTGGAGCAGATCATCCGCGCCGCGCCCAGGATTCAGGTATAGAATTTACTGTCGCGTGCCGGATAAGAATCCAGCAGTTAAATAATATTTCAGACATTCTTTCGTACTTTTTTCAGATGGCGTTCCGCGCGTACTTGGACATGCGAGCGACCCAGGTGCGCGACGGTAATTACACGGTGAATTATGTAGAAAAACAATTTTGCGGCGGGTAGACCCGCCGCGCGCGGTATTTCTGTAACGTGTAACGGACAAAAAGCGAGAGACATTCTTCCTCTTTCGACCGCAGACACAACTTACGACGAGAAATCCAAGATATCTCTGCAAAGTATTCTGCAAGCGATGGAGATCCCGCTGGAACAGGCGGAGAAGCATGCCATAATAATACAAGTATGCGTTAATTACCATACGAGACCCAACTAGAGAGAGAGAGAGAGAGAGAGAGACCTTCACGGATCTTTAATGCTGATCGCAGCTCTTTGAATCATTTTCGGTGTTATTAATCAGACCGCTTTCCATGGGCATTATGAGAGGATGCTATTAAACGAGTCCTGTGACATGATTCACTGGCAAGGAGCGGCAACAAGGACCCTCGAGATCCTGAGAAAGGTAGGAGCTTCGCAAGCAGAGGCGTCGAAAGCCACCATTTTAATACAGGCTACTTACCGCGGCTACTATACAAGGAAAAATCTAAAAATGAAAATGCGTAAGATCACTCAGATTGCAATTTCTAAGTGCATTAGGATTTCAAGTGCATTAAGTATTTCAAATCGTATTTCCGGCCTCTTGCAGAGGCTATGCAGAAGGAAGAGAAAAGAAGCGAGGTAGATATGAAGGTAGAATCCAAAGAAGCCGCTTGGTTGGATATGATGTACAAGGAATCAGGATTGACACCAATGAGAGCAGATAAAGCTGCATCCATTATACAAGTAAGCAAATCAAATTATATATAAAATTATTATATACATCGTACATCATATTTATCAAATATATACAGAAAATTGAAAAGAAATAATCCTCAATTGTCACAAATGTCATATAGAAAGCTTACAGGCGGTATCGCGAGAGAAAAAATAACTCTAAACCGGTAGAATCAACGAAATCGACAGTGACAGAAGACATTCTCAAAAATTTGAATCAGAAGGTTTTCGACGAAGTCATGACCCGAGCGGACATCCCCGCAGAATTTGGTAATCAAGAGGACTTGACGAAAGCTGACGAAGAACTTCAACGTGCTTTTAAAAATCAATTAGCACTTGTTCGCTTGGCACAAGGTATTATAAGCGATGTCTGTATAAAACATTTATTTTAAATGTGATATCACAATGAGAAGGAGAGAAAAAGAGATTGAACTTATATAAATCTTTAAAAATACTAATCTATTTCAGATAATAATCTAAAAAAACATATTAAATTAAGAGAAAATCAAAATGGCGTATTTTGACGTCAAAATGATGATTTTTTGTTACAAAATTTAACTGTTTATTGATTTTAAATATCAAAATTAAGTCATTTTTGACGTTAAAATGATAATAAAATTTGCTATCTGGAATATTATATTCTAAACATGTAAACAGAAGAGGAACCTGGTGAATCATTTGAGAAAGTGATGGACTTAATTAGCGTGCCGGAAGATTGGCAAGAAGATCGAGAGCTCGAAATAGAATCTGAACGTGACGAAAAAACAAACGTGTAATATTAGCATCGAAGAGAGAACTGAACTTTCCAGAAAGGGGAAGGAAAAGCGTCGCTTTCTGCGGAATCCTTTCTAAAGACCAACGAAATGAGCCAATTAACATGGAAGCTGTGGACGAACAGTGCAAGAGAAGAGAAACAACGAGCGTATGACCATCACAAAGAGCTCAGCAAGCGAAAAGTCGTCTCCGGAGGTAGCCAAATGCCGGAGACACCATGGTTTTTAATGCACATGCTTACATTCGATAATTCCGTTAACGTGCCGTAGCGAGCTTAAAATTCTCCCAGATGGAAACTGGCTCTCTTCCACGCGATATTTGAATAAAACGAATTAAAAGTTAATTGTCCTACTATAAGTTAATTACTTAAAGTTAATTACTTAAAGTTAATTTAATTCGAGTAATACGAACTAAACCATTTCATGGGCTTGTCTAAAATTTGATTTACATAATTTTTATTCTTAACATTTAACGTATAGTAAAATAATACTCTGCTATATTATTTCGCTGCATTAATATATGGCGGGTAAGTAAGTATCTCGCAGAAAAAATTCAATGCGGTTGAAACAGGGAAAGGTGCAAAAGCGCGAGGATTTCGCTTAAATTTTTCACGCACATCGCTGTACAGTTTATGCACAGTATCTACTACCGCGATTAAAATGTAGATAAAAAAACACAAAATTTCAAATAAATTTTAAATCGTTTTTTATTCCAATGGTTCATGCGTACAAATGTTGGACGCTGAAAATAACTAGAAAATACAAAAATTGGGGTAAAAAGTCCATGAACGTGTTTTATAGAATGAAATTGAATTAGAAGACACGTCTACAAGGCGGTCGACTTGAGCAACAGTGGGTGACAGCCGTCTCGTTCAAAGGCGGCTTCAATCGGTCGAATTCATCCTCTGGCGGCTCGTGTTGACTACATACACGACCACATATTCTTGCGATCGCGGCGGTTCCGCAGTTCTCGCAATGTGCAGCTCGGCAACTGTGTCTCATCCTCGGTCCCTCGTGCGAAACCGCGTTTACGATCTCCAGCGACGATCCCGGCTGATCGATGATTTTCGAAGTCAACGATTTGTTACACTCATCCTTGTTCCCTGTCCTGTCGCCCGATTGCGCTCTATCCCCGCACCTTCTGCTGCGCCACTTCCTGCTGGCTTTATATTTTTCAGCGAGGATGCACATGGAGTCCTTGTGATTGATAACAACCACGCTATCGTCGTCGTCTTCGTCTTCGTCTTCGTCGTCGTCGTTCTTCTTCTTCTTGCGTTCCTCATCGTTTCGCTCACGAGAGGCGGGTATTATTCCAGAATACTTCTTCGAGTAACACTGCCGCGCGTACAATCGACTATTCTCGCCTCGCATCTGATCGCGCCAGCTTTTGTGTTGAGCTTTCTCGCCGGAGATGCCGTTCTCGCGCGTCTCACATCTGCAATATGAATGATGCGAAGAGAGTGAATTAAACAGAGATTGCAGCTGCAGGGCATTTTCTTTCGTCTTACTCTCCTTCCCCACTCATTCAATTTCTTTTTTAAAATAACGATATTTTATAAAATTCATTATAGAAACACATGAAATATATGACGATCAATACTTAATACATAATATAAGAAAACTAGGTGTAAGATTCCCGTGGATACGCAGTCGTTCAAACTTTTATGGCCAATCCGAAATTGGCTCCAAATCTTATAATGTTTTCGATCATTATAACGAGTTTGAATCGATTTGAGATGGATTGGATGTTGCGTACTCTGCTATTTATTAGTTTAAACTCATTACAGTCGAAAACGTTATTAAAAACTATTAACAATACAAATCCTTTAAAAATTCATCACAAATCAATTCAGCTACCATGCGTAATGTTACATGAAAAGGATGGTTTTGCTGAAGTCTATTTAATCTAAAAATTTAGTCAAGTACAAATCTAAAAATAATTTTATTTTTTACAGCGAAATAATTATTGTATGTAGAGGACGTTCAAAAATGATAGCTAGAATATCAAAATTTTTTACCGCATCATTGCTCATCATACTTGAGACTTCTACGTAATTACTTTAACAGTCCAACAACAAAATTATTTTCAGATCTGTTTCTAACTAAATTTTTGAATACTTTAGTAAAACCCTTTCTTTCCATCTACATTTTGTGTTCTTAACATCGTGACTTCACGTTTGGAGATTTTTTCTAATATAATATATTATAAAAAGATCTCTTATTAACCTTTTGATATTTATGCACAAACTATCGCGTTGCAGACAACAGCAATGCCGATGGGAGCAATCGCAATGATAATTATGGCGATGGTAGCACTCATCTCGGCAACGATCACACGTCGATCTTGACAAATTCGGAATAGAATCTTCGCGCGAATGATACTCGCACTGGCATCGCCAAGTTGAATCTACAATTTTCCGATAGGTCGAATGAGATTTGGTCAAAGTATTCGCCCTCGTCCACATATCGTCGACATACGATCTATGGCCCCGAGTGTCGCCGATAACGATATCCTCTTCCGCATTACCACCAAGATCGATGGATGTTCCGTGACAACTTGTCGACGCGAACTCCTTGCTCCTGTCCCCAGTAAAATCGCCGCACGCAACTTTGTCGTGCTTCTCACAGGACGCAGAGTCGCACGGAGGATTTACGTTGGGATCCATGTTCGAACATGGTCTCGACGAGCAGCGCGCTTTACAATGATGATAAGATGTTGGATGTGAGGATTGCGGGATTCGTTTTATCGATCTGACAGCGTCGCTATCGTCCGTCGATCTTGACGCTACGTCGCATCTGCATTCGCGTAAAAGGAGATAATTTTATGAGAGATGTTTTAACAAGTTTCATGCCAATTTCATTAGTGTCATATCTTGTCATCCGCGTATGAGTAATTCTCTGGGTAATTCTCGGTGACTAAAACTGCACTGTGTGCTACTTATAATTTCAGGAAGTGTTTATTATAATTATATATGCATTACGTGTTTTAGAAATAATCTCAAATTGTGGTATTTATAACCGATTCTAAGACCGTCTTAAGTAATGTTTTAATAAAATGCTAATACTCTTTGTGATTGATTCGTCATATATTAAGATTGTACAACAGTTTTATGCCCATTTCTATTAATGTAGATTATTATCAGCTTACTCTTCACTTTTTCTAGTTTTAAAAATTAGAAAAAACTGAAGAGTAAGTTTAACCGAAATTAAAGTTAATCTACATTGATGGAAATGAGCATTAATATCTTAAGATTTGATTATAAATATATCTACAGAAAATCACGACAATGTCAAAATTATATTAAAATGAATCAGAAATGATTGAAAATGACTTTAATGATCATTTTAGAATCATTTTGACATTATTTTGATATCATAATAGCTTGTTGTTCTGCTTGGATAAACCTAAGTGTCTTGGTACATCGTTAAATGCCAATGCATGTTTCGCGAGCATTGCAATTCATTTTATTAGTGCGAGATACAACCTGATACTACGCTTTTATTATGTCGTAAACTACATAACTACCTTGAAAAAAGTACGCGTAAAAGTCTGAAGAACATCATAATTATGTGTCTTTTAATAATCAAAAATATCAATGAATGGCTGAAAAATGAACTAAAAATTCAGTAATTATCAATAACCCACGCAGTTCAAAATGTATTAATTATAGCACTTTGTCTCCTTTATGCAAAATCTTAAGAAGCGAAACGTCATTTTAAAACTCATCTTTTCCGTTATGAGATTTGATAAAAATCAGTTTTTAACGTCGGATCTTTTCATAATACTAACGCAATAACAGGACGAAGATTCCAACCATTAGTTCATTTACTGAAAACATTGCAAGGCCGAGACGTTGCAAACAAACCTGTCTCGGTCGACTAATTTCACAAATTCATTTTTACGATCGGCGTCCGATGACGCAAACTCCTCGCGTTCTCTACTTGGCACGGTATCGACCGCATCTCCACCACTGCACTCATCCCGCAGCTCCGAAATGTCCTCGCCGACGTTTCTTGTCCGGTAGCAACTACAACTGATCGAGTTCTCCTTGTTGTAGGAATGATCGTCAGAGTCGTGATTCCGCACGCTTGCTGGACAAACATGATCGGATCTCGAGTTGTATGCGCGTTTCATCAACGTGGAGCTCGATCTGATTTGATTGATAGGCCCTTCGCGGCTCGTCGTGGTTTCCTGCGTCTGAAAACGTGCATCCGTCAGAAACACATTAATAAATTGCCCTCGATACGATCGATATGAATCATAACGCTAAATCAGAAGCAAATGGGATCTGATTTAAATGCAAAAGAATTATTACGGAAATCTTAAAATTGATAACAGATGTTTGTCATTAATTCTTTTTTTTGTACAATTATGATTCGGTGTAAAACCTTTGTAATTCCGGATGCACATTCGATGGTGCTTTCGAGGCCGAAGTCCTTTGGAAATTTGCGGCGAGCACGTCGAAAAGCGATCGCCGCTGCGACAAGCTGATGAGACGACGACGGACAAAGCGACATTACCGAAAAGCGATTATGGTCGCTGCAAGCATCTCTGTGATGTGGTAACCAGTTCAGGCGATGGTCCTGATTACAATAATCGATTCTGGAAATTCGGAATAGTCGAGACACAGCCCTTATCGCCTGTTATTCAACGAAGCACAAAATATTTCCGAGGAAGGTTACCGATCAATCTCACAATTGACGCGTGTAATTTATCAATTCGTATTCGCATGTGACATGGTCGTTAGCTTCACTTTTGATAATCCAAGGCGACATTTAACGATTGTTACTATATTTTTCCGATAATACCTGATGAATATTTAATCTTTTTATAATTACTTTATTTTTAATCTTGATGAATATGTTAACATAATATAATTATAGTTAATATAATATAATTATTTCAAGACGAATGTTTTCATCTTGAAGTAATTATATATTATATTAAAAAACCAAAATTATATTATATTATTATGTTAACATATTCGTCAAGAGATTAAAAATAAAATAATTATAACAAGACTAAATTTAAAGATTAAAATCTCTCCTTATTAATTTTCGTAAATTTTAAGTGGAGCATTGAATTTCTGGAGATTAAATGCTTCAAGCCGAAGCAAAAATTCCTTCTTGAGTTTTCGCTTCTGAAGAAAGAATTCACCGCGAGAACGAACAGTGCGCCTCGCTATCCGGCAAATTAAACTTCCCCGAAGTATCGGGAACGCGGTCGCGTAACACACAGGAAAGATTGCAAGTTTTCTGACGTAGCGGCTAACAGACCGCCAGATCCGGATAACGAGCGAGTCCTGCGGGCCGCCGGCAGCTTTATCGAATTTGTATCGAGCGGAATTTCACCTCATCCCCTCGCCACTCCCTCGCTTGCCCTGGAACACGGACGCCTTGGTCAGGATTTGATCGCCGTCGCTGCTACTGCCGCTACTGCCCTCCACCCGTCAACCCGGCGGCGTTTAACGGGGCTAATTGCGACGATTGCTCGCTGCAAATGGAAACGGTGCGGTTTTATCGTTGTTTGCCAAATCGCGTCGAGGTGGAAAACGGCAATCCATTCTGCGTAGTAAAAACGTGACGATAGACAAAGGCTGTCGACATGAAAGTAGCTACTTAATTGGCAATAACGATTTATTATTGACTTTACATAAAAAAACTGCATTAACTGCATACATCGTTTATACGTGTATATATTTCCTATCTATAAGTAAATGGAGAGATGATACAGTTTCATTGAGAGGAAACATATAAAGTAAATTATTACTCGCATGAGAGTATCCAAAACAAGTGATCTTGAATGCGCAATGGTAGAATAGTTTATTTAAAATAATAACGCTATTATCTTTTCTTGTATACATACATATATATAATATGTATGTTATATAGTATTATATACATATATGTGTATGTATGTGTATGCTATACAAGAATTCTTTGTGTGATCCTGAAGATATATTCTATAATTAATAAGTAACTATCTCGCAAACATATATATATATATATATATATATATATATATATATATATATATATATATCTATCATTTAAACTTTAATTATTGTATTTCTTTTAACGAGTTGCTAAAAGCTGCAATGTTATATATTTAAAATAGTATATATTTAATAGTATATATAAA
>Ga0157363_1007896_pt1 | contig 10096 bp, 8 predicted proteins | sample AttsexASBM1_FD_111477 | JGI IMG/M metagenome (GOLD analysis project Ga0157363, IMG submission 111477) | Fungus gardens microbial communities from leaf cutter ant in Ribeirão Preto, State of São Paulo, Brazil - Atta sexdens ASBM1 | ecosystem: Host-associated > Fungi > Mycelium > Unclassified ...
GAGGAATGCGCCGTATCTCGCTGTCGTAAAGGAACGTCGAAACAATTAGAGCGTCGCGATAATTCGACCAACGGCCAACTTCATTTCGGACGAGCGAATCTCCGCTGCTATGTTTTCGCGAAGCGGATCGGAACACAGTGTGCGCGACCGCAGATAAATCTACGACGCGGTGAGACAATTACGCCGGTATTTGAAACGTTCGTGAAAAGAGGAGAAAGGAATCGGTACTTCGCGTGTGAACGTATAATAAAAGTCGGTGGAGTGAATACAGTCGCGAGAGACTCGTTCAAGGATAAAACAGTGATATTTGGTGGTTGCTTCGTGTTGGTGTTAATACAAAGGTTAGGTTAAGTTTGGGTGATAAGGAAAGTGCCGGTGAAAGAAAAAAGAGGGGAAAAAAACGACGAGGAAGGAGCGCGTAAAGTACCTGGAGGAGGAGGACACGAGGACTCGGCAGGTACGAGGAATCCGTACGCTTCGCTTTGCATCGCGACTGACGGCCGCGCCGTAGAGGATGGAAAGGTCGAGATAATATCGCGAGTGTCGAGGAGGAGGGGGAGGAGGTGGTGGTGGAGGGACGGCCGTGGCGTGGTGCTGGAGGCCCCAGGATGTGGCATCTGCTACTGTTCCTCGTCCTGGGAGCGACCCCCGGCCTGGGCGCGACCCCCGCTCCGGGTGCGCTGCACGAGCGCGTAAAGTACCTGGAGGTGTCCGAGAACGTGCGGCCGGGCACCCGGGTGGGTTTCATCGACATTGACAGCCCGCCTTATCTGATAGCGCCGGTACCGGGTTCGCCGGTGGAAACCGATCTGATCATCGAATCGGCAACGGGGGAGATAAGAACGCGGGTGCCGTTGGACCGCGAGACCCGACCGTCGTACAGCCTGGTGGCGTTGCCGAGAGTACGGGTGGTTATCACTGTGCTCGACGAGAACGATAACGCACCCACCTTCGCCGTGGACCACGTGTACATCGAGTTCCCGGAGAACTCGCCACGTGACGTCAAACGGCCTCTACCGCCGGCCTACGATCCCGATCTCGGCCAGTACACGACGCAACGTTACGAGATCGTGTCCGGGAATCACGGCGACGCGTTCCGGTTATCGCAGCAACGCGGCCGCGACGGCGTTTTGTACCTGGATCTTCAGATCGCCGGCTCGCTGGATCGCGAGATGCGCTCCCGCTATCATCTGGTGATCGAGGCGCTCGACGGTGGCACCCCGCCGCTCCGCTCCCATTTGAACGTCAACGTCACCGTCCAGGACGTCAACGACAATCCGCCCGTCTTCAACCAGACGCGTTACGACGCGAGCGTGCCGGAAAACGCGACTGTCGGCACGCCGGTGCTCGCGGTGAATGCGACCGACGCCGACGCTGGGGACAACGGCCGTATCGAGTACTCCATCAATCGCCGACAGTCCGATCGCGAGGAGATGTTTCGCATCGATCCGGAGACCGGGATGGTATACGTCAACAAGGCCCTTGACTTCGAGTCGAAGGAACGACACGAGCTGGTGATCGTCGCTCGAGATCGCGGCGCCCAGCCGTTGGAAGCCAGCACCTTTCTCTCCATCCACGTGACCGACGTCAACGACAATCAACCGGACATCACCGTCATCTTCCTCTCGGACGACGCGACTCCCAAGATCAGCGAGAGCGCGCAACTCGGCGAATTCGTCGCCCGGATATCCGTCAGCGATCCCGACTCCCGGACAGAGTATTCGAATGCGACGGTTACCTTGACAGGCGGCGAGGGTCACTTTGGTCTGACTACGCGGGATAACATCATCTACCTCGTGGTGGTAGAGCGACCTTTAGACCGCGAGGAGCAGTCCGTTTACGAGTTATCGGTGGAGGCGACGGACGCCGGTACGCCTCCGTTGTGTGCCGAACGCACTTTTCGGCTGCTCGTCACCGACGTGAACGATAACGCGCCCAAATTCGAGCACGAGAGGTACGAGGCTCATCTCTTGGAGGCGTCCGAGCCCGGGACGTCGGTGATACAAGTGTTCGCGACCGATCTCGACGAGGGCGTCAATTCGGCGGTTCGTTACTCCTTGGCGAACGCAACGTGGTTCGCGATCGACGAGACCACCGGAATTATCACCACAGTGACGCACGTGGACTGCGAAGCCAACCCGGCGCCGATCTTGGTGGTGTACGCGACTGACTCTGGACGACCGCCTCTCAGCAGCAGCGCGACCGTGCGAGTCACCGTCCACGATCTCAACGACAACGAGCCGATCTTTGAGAAGCCGCTCTACAACGCCACCGTGCCGGAGAACATGCCCGTCGGACGCTGCTTTCTCAAGGTAGGATTGCGAAAATCACTTTTCTCCCCTGCTGCGCGTCACGAAAATGTCAAACTGAGACGCTCACATACAGTGACCCGGTTCTACCAAAAATGTGAGAATAACGTTAATCTCAGTTCAATTTATTCTTTATATATTTTTTTTTAATTTTGCACTGAGAGAGAGAGAGAGAGAGAGAGAGAGAGAGAGAGAGAGAGAGAGAGAAAGAAAAATTATTCATCTGGCTAATTAATTGTTTATTTGACTAATTGTAAGTTAATTGTCTTTATTTTGTTGGTGAATGTATGATTTAAATCAAATGTAATATGTTTGATTTAAATATATACATTTTTTAGCGAAAGAAATAAAGAACTGAATAATTTAGTCAAAATAAGATTTTAATCTCGGATCAATTTATTCTTTATTTTTTTCTAATTTGCATTGCGAGAGAGAAAGAGAGAAATTATTCATTTGATTAAATTGTTTACTCGACTAATTGTAAATAAATTTAGTTGTCTTTATTTATTTCGTTATTTATTTTGGAAAATGTATATTTTTAAGTCAAATATACATTCTTTATCGAAAGAAATAAAGAAAAAACTAAATTAATTTAGTTAAATGAATAAATTAATGAATAAAATAAATGAATTTTTTTCTCAACGTAAGAATTAAAAAAAGATAACGTAACTAACTCGTTTAAAATCAGTCAATAAGTCAAACGACATTAAATTAATTTTATTGGCATGGAATCGAGCCTTAGCGAGGAAACAGCGAATGTTCATGATAGTCGTGTTTATTTATAAGACATTTGTTATTCTTTTCTTGATTTCTCACCGAACGCCAGCATTCGATCAAATTCGCCGCATACAACAATTGAACTTATGCAACAAATAACAACGAACAATTTTCGTTCGTAGACGATGAATACTCGGCTTGAGAGAAATCCCTTTACGATGATTGTGTGCGTTCGAATTTCGGTTAAACGTTTAATGTCACGTCAAGCCAGATGACGAGTGAACGCGCGGAACGCGAGAGTCTACAATGAGAACCGTTTTTCATCCTGTTAGCATTGTTGCGTACAAAGTGCGAGCGATATGTTTACGTTGCGCTTCTCACACGCCGCGGCCGTGATTTTAACGCTGCTCTCTTAACGCCGCGCTCGTTCACTCGCATATGAAGTCGTATATAGTAACGCTAACGGGCAATTGTTTCGTCAGTCGGGTTGTAACGCAAAAAGTTATACGGAATAGGTCCGCGGGCTGTTGCAATTTTGTGAATTGCTTGTCACGCCGTTTGATATCTATATGACGGACGGAATATTTTCCACACTTGTTCGGACTGTTCGCGGGTGTTACGTCGGACAGCGTAACGCTGTCATCTCTTTTAACAAGTCGGTGTCTCTCTCTTGGAGCGTAATTGATATTTATATTTCGAGAAAGATAGATAGTATTTATTGCTATTCAAGTCTTCTAAGAACACACGAAAGAAATAACATTGAAAAGTGAGAAACGTAAAATAAGGATTAAAATTAACTAGCGATTGGAGCAGAAATTTGGAGAGAGTATTACACGAAGATAAATAAAATATATGTAATATAATATAGTAGATATAATAATGACAAGAGGAGTGAAGGAATAGATAGAAGCAAAATGAAAATAGCAATTAATATAAGATAAAAAAGCGGCAAATAAACGGTTGAAAGATAGAGAGAGAGAGCGAGAGAGCGAGAGAGAGAGAGAGAGAGAGAGAGAGAGAGAGAGAGAGAGAGAGAGAGAAAGTTTGATTCAATCTTGAGGTGTTCGTTATATTAATTTGTTATAAACTAGCGTTTGAGAAAGCGGGTCAATTATACAGAAGTCACTAGCCGCGCTCGCGAATGCTCACCAATGCAAGATCGAAGTTTAATTGACACACACTTGAGAAATCATGATTATTCATACCGATCGATTCGAAGAAAATCCGTCATTGGTCTTTATGCCGCGAGCTCCTAATTGACCCGTCATCGGAATCGATTGCGCGAGACATTTACCGGCCGTGTTGCACGCGCTTGCGACGACCAGCCTCTATAAATTAATATCTTAAATGTCGCGTCGCGTCGACACGAGAGAGTGACGTTACACACCCGGTGGGTACTACTTTGCGTTTAACCCTTGCATAATCCACCATCGTTTCGCGTAAAGTCACTAAGATTCACATCAAAGGTTCCTCGATGCAGTCAGGCGGGCGAAAGGGCACGAACGAACGCTCGTAATCAGCCGCGGGCCGTTAGGCACATATGTTGCTGGGAAAGCTATAATTTTAATCTTGGTTCAATTTATTCCTTATCTTTTCTTTTCTAATCCTATAACGAGGGGAAAAAAATTATTTATTTGACTAAATTAATAATTGTTTGATCAAATAAATAATTTTTTTTTCGGTGTAGAATTATAGGATTGCCAAACTGGAAATCAGAGAAAGGATTTTGTGAATTTTTTTCTGCAAAATTAAGATTCTTGATTTTAAAGAAGTTTAATGTACACTGTTAAAAATTTCAAATTTGAAATTTAATGTACTTTTAAGTTACACAATTTGAATTTAATTTAATGACATTATATTAAGTTTAATGTATTTATAAAAGTATATTTGTACATGAAATTTAATGTATTTTCATGAAATTTAATGTACACGTTCATTACATTTAAGTAACTATGCTTATGTAATTTACACTGTTAGAAACATGAGTTTCCTTTACATGTAAATGAAGCTCGTGGTTATGAACGAAATTAAAAGTGATGAATGATTTAATTGAAAATTAAGTTACTATAATTACTTAAATGAAATGAACATGTACATTAAATTTATGAAAAAAATACATTAAATTTTATGTATATGTACACAAATATACTTTTTAGTTATAAATACATTAAATTTAATGTAATGTATGAAATTAAATTCAAATGTGTAACTTAAAAATTAATAAAATTTAAGAACATTTCTAATTTCAGTGTATGTCACACCTACTCAATTTTTTCGAACTATTAATAATTAAAAATGCAAGCAGCGTCAGCAACATTAATAGTAAATTTTCAACGAAATATTTAACGGTTTCCAAATCAGTACGAAAATACACAATATTTTAACATAGAAAGGGAAAATTATAGAAAAAGGGAAAAAATTATAGAATTTTAGGAATTTGTGGCAACTTTGAATTAGAACTCGAGCGAGAGAAAGAGATGATATAAATGGGAAGGAATAAGATTTTTTTTTCGGCTGTTTCAATTAGTACCGGTGGGCATTCAGCGTATCGTCAATTATCGTTTCGTTTTCTCATTCTGTGAAAAAGGGCACCTGGTCCAGGAGTGAAATACATCCGCGCTATGCTTCATTTGCATACGGCCCGCGCGTCTTTCTCTTCGCGAGGAAAGAGAGGCGGAGTAGTGGTCGAGAGCGAATACGAGTAGGAGCCACGAGCGGCGACCTGAATGAGGAAAGAAGTGTTGCGTATATGCTATACGTACGGGCACGCATAGCGGCGGCATGAGTCGCTCAGGGGCGTAACGTCGTCGATCCGAGAGAAGAGGAGAGGAAAAGAAAGGAATGTATAGCTGCGTCTTCCTGCTGGCTCTTCCGCGCGTTTCCTTAGCGAGACTCAAAGCGAGGCTGTTGCCGTTAGAACTCCATATTAATCAAAGTAAACGCATTTTTTTAGCTGAACAAATGCTGACAATCATGTCTTGGCTGCTTTCTTATTCCGTTTTTTCTATTGGTGACTATTTCAACCATCTTGACCTAATTGATCTATCATTATTCAACAAATGATTCTTTAATTCTTCTTGATGCTGTCAAGTGATTTTTCAATTTTGAATTGTTCTGCTCAAATTCGGACAAAAAATGGAAAACGTTACGGATCGTGTCATTGTAAAATCGTATTTTTGAGCGTTAAAAGAGTGTACTAGAAATTTCTTGAAATTTTGTAGAGTTCAAAATCCTTTGAAAAACACAATCAGGCAGCAATGACTCGGTTGGACTAGGAAAGAAGTGAAAAAAAAAACATGTGATCACAGATGATTAATATGATATGATTATTAAGACGATCTTTCGTGTTAAGGCCGAAGTACAAGCCTTTGTATAACACATAATGCATAAAGCATAAAGAAATCAATCAATCAGAATCTTTTATTTCACGAAAAGGAAGGAAATGAAGTACTCTAATTGGTTCATTTTTTCATGTATTATATACGTTATTAGCAAGACTGTGCTTCCTCCTTACTTTTATCAATATACCCAGAAGAACTTTATGTCGCCGCCGAGGAGACGCTCTTTTGTTCCCGGAGTGGTGTTAGAACGCGAACAAGTTTAGTCCCGACAATCCGATGGGGTGTTTCACGAGAGTCGGCGCCGCATCATTACGTCCCGCCGTGCGCATTTGTATACACACCACGATGACAAAGCCAGGATGGAATAAAGGATAGATCCCGGAAAAGAGATAGGATGAGGGATAATAGACGGCGCCGCGTCGTCGCCTTTTGCACGCGTCTCTGAAATTTGAGCTGTCGCGTCGTCTCGCAAAGGCGATTATGCGTGTACCGGCTCACTGTCGACGCGCACCGACGTTACGAGTGATCGTATTACGTTCGACGTAATCATTGAAAGTAATATTACACCATCTCGGCTCCCGATTAAGCATGTCAACGCCTAACGAATTTATGGTAGATTGATTGACAAAAATAATGAAAGAAATGTTTGATTCTTCCCGTATAGATGGATTTGTTCTTGAAAGCCGCTGAAAATTAAAGTCGGTAGGTGAGGTGATTATAGACCGGTATTTACAATCGATTCTTATACTTGTCTTAAGTTAAATACAATTTTAAGATGTGAAGCAATTTGCTTCGAAGTCGATATTCATAATCCTTCTTATTTTAAGATCTTAAATTGTTTTAAGAGGCTAATATAATTTTCTGATTGATTCATGACATCTGTACTGAAGACGATCTTATAGTAATAACTGATTATGAATACCGGCCATCTTACAATAAATAATTTTTCTAAACTTTATTCTGAAAGAAAAATAAATAAATAAAAAGTATTTCCCATATGCCTAAAAATTTTAAAGTTTATTATTTTTACATTTCTTTATCTTATAAGGATATAATTAATATAATTATAATTATAACTGTCAACTATAATTATAATTATTAATTACGAAATTAAAATTTTTTTGGAATATTTTAGTCACCCTAGTCACCCTACCTACTTATTTGCATATCTTTAATTTACCTATCTTAAAAGTTAAATGTATAAATATATCGATAACATCAAAGATAACAATGTGTTGATGTTAAATTACTTCGCTATACAATCGATGCGCTTTCCGTACGCTTTTTCCCTTAAGTATTTTTAATATTCAAAATAAGTGATTAATTGATTAGTAAAAGTATTAAATTTCTACAAGGGTTGACGGAACATTTTTCGCAACCTTTATAGAACGCTTATGATATTTCAATTGTCGCGTATTTCTGACGGAAATATTCATCTATGACGAGAGAAAAATGCTCCGCAATAATGTCCGTCATTCATAGGAGCGATTTGTGGACCGTAGATTCTTGCGGGAAGGAGGATGAGGATACGAAGCAAGAACGCGAAATGAAGGGAGAGAAGAAATCTTCTCCGCCTTCCTTCTCCCACATCCTGTCCGTCTGTCTCACTCGACCCTTTTTTGTCTCGCTGGATTGTCATCCGCGTGCGGCGCGGGTACGCATCGCCGAATGCCGATGGAAATTGCACGGGAATAAGCCGAGTGTATTTTTCAATCATATATATATATATATATACGCACGACGAGGCACGACGAACGTATAACGCATCCGGCGGGCCGTGCAACGCCCGGGTCTCTTACAATCCTTACGTGCGCGATGCGACGCCGATATTAATGTCTGCCCCCGGTACGATATATATTTTATTGGCGTTTCGCTGCCTAGTTCAATGATGATTTATAATTGTTGTTCGCTCGGCTGTAATTATTATAATTACAGATTTTTCGTCGGGCTCTCTCAGAACCAGGCCCCGGTTTGGCCCGGGCCCGGACGTCCTCTTCACTCCATCCCCCTCGATATGGCTCCACCCCTTCGGTCCTCGTCTTTGGACCTTTCGTTCTCTTCCCCTCTATGCATTTCTTCCGCTCTCACTCGCTTCTCTCTCTCTTTCTCTCTCTCGCGGTCTCGCTTCGTTCCCTCTCTATCCGACTCGCTCGCTGTTCTTTCTATCTCGCGAACAGAGACCAGATCTACGGCGACTCCGACGTAGAAACGGGTTTTGGAAGTTGGACTCGCGCGATGTCCAGTCTTCGCACTCGACTTCTGAGAAACCTCTGTCTCTGCTCTCGCCTTCATTCAACGCTAAACGCGGTCATTCGATTCCGATAACAATTACAGATAGCGATAGATTAGTAAGGTGAAGCTCGTAATTAATAGAAAAAGACGAATATATCAAGCGCATATATTATTTTCGTTTTGGACTGGCAAATAATTGTATTCAATTATGAATACAATTCATCTCTTCAATGCAGTTAACCGTGATTCGCGTAGGAATCGCGCTTTCAGCAAACCCTAGTCTCTCTCCGTCTCACGCATTTATTTCTCGCATCTAACGATATCCACGCGTATTCACGCACGCGGAGTAACGGAACGCGTGCGTACTTATGCTCGCGGCCTACACACCGGGAACACTGGTTCCAATTCATCCTCGTTGCAGGTCTCCCATTATCCGTCCTAACCGGTGACGGAGGATCATTAAGCCATGGCGCCTTTTGTCCGTTTCTCTATACGCGTCCATCTCTAACAACGGAGCTTGGAAAGAACGAGGGTCTCGAGAAAAACGTCAGCGAGGCGTGCTCCACTTCGGTACTTTTCTCCCGTCCACCTCGTTCTGCAGGACCCGTCCCTCTCTCTCTCTCTCTCTCTCTCTCTCTCTCTTTCTTCAGTCCGATCGTCGCTACACTTTCCACGGCCACTGCTCTCGAGAATCGAGAATCGATTATGAATCGGACGCGATCACGGTGCGTGGCAGTCAATGCGAACGCGAGAGAGCGAGACTGTTGGTTGCATCGACCTCGCCGGTGCACATATACCGCGTGTATATCGCGGTACGAAGTGATGACCGTAATGACTCTAACCACCGTCTGACATCTGGCATTAGGCACTCGGACTTTCGAGTGGCAACGCCCGCAGCAATTGTTGCCGTTTACGACTGCCGTGCGCGTTCTCCTTCTCTCTCACACACTGAATCTGTTCTTCTTTTTCTAGCTCCTCCACTTCTCTCTCTCTCTCTCTCTCTCTCTCTCTCACTCCCATCGTCCTGTTCTCGCTCTTACTCAAGTGAATCCGGCTTCCTCGTCTCTCCATCTCGCTTCTCTTCTGGTTCTTTCCCTTTCTCTCGCAATCTTTCGCTCGATATCTTTCTCTCTATCTCACCCTTTCTTCTCGTATCTCTCTCTCCCGTTTTCTTCCCGTATCTCCTTCTTGTTTCCTCTGTCCCGTTCGCTTCCATCGTCTCTTCATTCTCTCACACACTCCTTCCTTCACATTCGCTCCCGGTCTCTCCCTACCTCTCGTTGGTTCGCTCTCGATCCTACGCGCTATAGACCGCATTCCCGAGCGCAAACGACGAGGCAGAGATATATGTATATGCATTCGCACCGTTCGCCGCCTCTGTTGCAGTTGCGAAGAGCGGAGAGTTCGATTGCGCTACTCCGTGGACCTGAAAAGTCATAGGGCGGTATTCATAGTCAGATCTTATATTCAAGACCGTCTTAAGTACGGTCTTAAAAA
>Ga0157363_1007897_pt1 | contig 10096 bp, 7 predicted proteins | sample AttsexASBM1_FD_111477 | JGI IMG/M metagenome (GOLD analysis project Ga0157363, IMG submission 111477) | Fungus gardens microbial communities from leaf cutter ant in Ribeirão Preto, State of São Paulo, Brazil - Atta sexdens ASBM1 | ecosystem: Host-associated > Fungi > Mycelium > Unclassified ...
ATAATGTCATTTAGAAAAATAAAATTAAGTCTACTGATTAAGTTATTGTAACTATGGCTTTTCATAAATTTAGTAAGATAGTAAAAATATTGCTTGGGTGAAACATTCTATACAAGTAGTAATGGGCATTCAAATTTCCTTTGTAAGAACTTTGAATCGATTCGATCATAAATACAGATTCAAATTATTTTGAATTATTATTTAAAAAAGAAAATTCATAAAAAATCTTCTTTTAAAAGTATTTAAATATCAAAACTAACATTTAAAATAATAAAAATTATTATGTATATAGAATGGTCGATAATGAACAGATTATCTTTTATAAATAAATACAGCAGATTAAACGGAAGATCCTGTACCATTTTGCAATTTTCGCAATAGTTAATAAGAAATTAATTATTGAAAATCATCAAATAAATCAGCCCGATGCCTACTGTCAAATGCATCTGTGTGACAAGTTCGACCGCTCAACATCGTAGATTATTGAACACGTTAAGAATACTACAAGCGGCAATGAGGCAAAGAAAACACTTCCCCTTACATTGAGCGATTATTTCTTGCCACATTTGCATTTAGGTTTGCGATAGAGATAAATACGGCTCATTTGACGATTTTTAGTAATTAATATCTCATTAACTATTACAAAATAGTATAGGATTCTTTGACTCAGCGTAGTCCATTCTACTTGTTCTTGAAAAGTAATCCGATTACTACCAGATACTTTGTATTTATTTCTTATATATAGATCTGCGTTTTGAATAATATAATAAACAATAAATGATTTGATATGTCTAAAGCCCATTAATACTAATAATAAATAGTGCTTTATAATGATAAGTTAATCGTTGCAATAGTGCTAACTATAAAGGCACTTGTTGAATACGTATTTTATGTATATAAATATTTCAAAATTATAATTATCCGTTATAACATTAAAACAATTTGATTTTACAACTGTGAATCAAACATTGGCAGTGCCAATAGTTGAAGAATAATGTTATATTGTCTTTTAAAAACGCAGCCTTGTCAAATTATTAAAATAATACATATAAAACAATACTCTGGAATGTAGTAAACTATTTTCAAAATAATACTTACAAGCTTCGGCCCGATTGGAATGTCATAATTCGAATAATAATTGGTAATGATCATGACTCGGACTTTCCTATTTAATATTTTCTAAAGTATAGCTATAAATTTTTTTTCATATATTACATATGTATATTAGACATGACCGAAAGGATTCGCTTATATATATATATATTAAGGTTCGAAGTTTTATATAGAAACCTAAAACTTGTGAATAATGGAATAACATTATTCTCTTTGGTTTCAGAAAATGATGCCAATTTCAATACTTTTAAAATTAAAAATCCTCAAGCGTCAATATTATATGGTACTTCAAATTCGTACGTATGAGAATTTTTTTGAATATTTCATTATTCAATCGATCATGTCTATCACAAAAAAAAAAGATAAAAACTTAGAAACTCTCTATATAAGGATGGCAGAACTGAAATAATTCATAAATTGCCAAAAGCTGCCCTCAGAGAATAAGTAATTTAATACGATATTCGATGTCGAGAATATTCTAATAATGAAATGTCTGCCTTGACTAACATTCTAGCTTACGAAGATGTAATCTCGTTAACAATTTGTGTGTCTGGCGCCTCTCATTAATGGAATCAAGATACTAGGACTTTGAGCTTGCCTAAGGAATGGATGTTGTAATAATTCAGCTGCCGTGGCTCGTTGCGCTGGATCACGTACGAGCATTCGCTCAAGAAAGCCTTGAAGACGTGGACTAACCTGAATAAAGAAAATATTTTGCTCACTTTTTGAATTTTGAATATACAATTGTCTACTAATATGATAATTCTAATATTTGTGCCAAATTAATAAGAAATGTAAATGATCTTACTTTATGAAAATTTTTTAGTTTTGGTGGTGGCATATCCCTGATGCGTCTCATAGCTTGTAGAGGTGGTTCATTGAAAAATGGTGGCTCACCGTCGATCATTTCAATAATCATTATTCCTAACGACCAGATATCCACTTCAGGTCCATATGGCAATCTATAATTGAAAATGAAATCATTTTAGTTATTTGCCAAAAAATTGAAATAATTAAGATATTTGAGATACATCATTCCGAATATTAAAATATTTTATTCTAAATTTTTTGAAAGAATGCAAGATTTTACAAAAAAATTAAAAAATAAATAGAAAAAGTACATTTCTCGTGTATTTCATACATCTATTATTCTCATTACACATCTGTAATTTACTTTTTCTATAATAATTTAGAATAATAAAGCATAAATTTAATAATTTGTATTACTTAATTTAAAAATAGCAGATACAGAATACCTTGAAATAACTTCAGGACTCATCCAGTACGGAGTTCCTACGAGAGACTTTCGCTTTGGTAATTCTTGAGAAACTTGAGCACAGAAGCCAAAATCTGACAGCTTTACTCTGCCATCCGCCGTAAGTAATATTGAATCAGACTTAATGTCCCTGTGTATAACACCTTGCGAGTGTAAATATGCCAATGGCTTAAGACACTGAGAACACACTGTAGCTATCTGACTCTCATCCATTCTTGAATGTGTTACAATATCGGTTAGCGCACCACCCTCTAAATACTCCATAACGACCCATAATTCATCGTCTACCAAGAAACTATTATACATTTCAACTATATTTGGATGATGATAGTCTCTCATAATAACGACTTCGTTAAAAAGTAATTCGCGTCTTTGTTGTTTCCTCAAATCCATTTTCTTGACTGCAACTTGACGGTTTGTACTCTTATCTGTAGCTATGCATACAGTTCCTGTGCTACCTTCACCAATCTTCAGGAAATTCTCCAAATTTTCTCTTGGATCACCTTGGCTTACCTAAATATAAAGTAAGAATAAACGCCATTGTAAAAGTTAAAATTCTAGACTGCAACTTGTTTATTTCATTTAATTGCAACTCATAATAGCAATAATATAATTGAATTAGAATCATTCATTTATAAAATATATATAAAAAATAAAGATATTTTGAAGATATTTTTACATAAAAAAATTATATCACGATTAATTGTAATATACTCTATTGTGCAACGAATAAATTTGGTATTAATATAAATTTTACACATACCACCATTTGTAAAGCAGCCCGAAACTGTTCATGCGTAAGTCTCTGCTCTGTTTGTTTATTAGTATTGTTCGAACTTGCACTAACTGCTAAGTTCCCTGAAGACACAGCACTTTTCAAATTCTGATTTTGATCTGGAGTAGAACTAGTTCCTGATACTGCAGATGGTATATTAGGCTTTGATAAATTATGCATTGATTGGGATGTTTCCATCGGCTTCTTCAAATGTGATTGGAGATTAGATGGATTCTCAGACATATATGCCTGAGAATATTTATTAATATTATGTGAACTCAGTTGACTCAGAGGTCGTTGGGAAGCTATTGAACCCACTGGCGAAATTTTTGGTTGTAGCTTGTATAATAAGACATTTTGGCCAGCTTGATGTTCCCTCGATGGATCTATAGTCGAACCCTATACATCAAATAATATTACTGTACAATTGTATATATTCTAGAATATATATTTTGTTTTTTTAAAGTCTAACTGAGATTAATATTTCGACTTTTGCATCTTGATAGAATGTGCTTGTATTGTCTTTCCTGCCAAATTGAGTTAAAAGACTCAACATATGTAATTTTGTTAGATCAAGAAACAAAACTATATAATTACATTATTAAGTTAATTTAAATGGTTATAAATGTGCAAATGTTTTCAAATTGCTAAAGTTTTAATGTTTATATATATATATATATATATATATATATATATTGTCCGGAAAGTTCGTGCCACAAAAGATTTAAATTTAATAAATATATACTAAAATTTAAATCTTCTGTCAATTTTCCTTCAAAACCGGCACGAACTTTCCAGACAACCCAATATATATATAAATGTATACATGAAATTGTTTATGAGTTCAAATAATATTTCACATATACATATTATTCACATATATATTATTATTCTTTTAAAAATAGAATATATATATATCTTTTTGAATATGTGATATCTAATAATTATACTGTGATAATTACCTGTACATTGCCATTATAATGACCTGACGTCATAGCCATTTGCGAATTTAGTCTATGAAATTCTGTGTCAAGAAGTTGCGGGGTATTTGGACTTTGTACTGGAGCTTGCGAATTTACAATAGGACTTAAGTTTTGGAAATTTAAAGATAAGTTTGGTACATTTGATCCAGAGTGAGCTAAATTTGGCGAAGATTGCATATTAGGATTGAGATTTTGAAGATTTGGGAGCATGTTCTGCATACTGGAATTTAATCCACTGCCAACATTCGGTGAATTTTGTCTTAGTTTATCGATGTAGTTATGTGGCTTGCCAAAGTTCGTAAAGCCCTGATTAACATTTGAAGGTATCTCTTGACCTTCAGGAACGGATGGCGGAAGATTGCTATTATGCCTGCAAAATAAGAAAATAAAAGAAAAAATTATGCTGTCATTAATCTCATCAGAATATGTCTATAAATAAATAATGCAAGAATATCTAATATACTTAAGACGCTTAATTTATTTCTATCAACTGCATAGATATAGTTGTATGTTTACAGTATCAGTCTTTATCAACAAAAATTTTGCTGTACATTATACCATATATATCATTCTCTCTTATGTATCATTCTCTATATATATAAATCTACATGTTTGATGCAACATAGTAATAAATACATCTAAGAAAAAGCTAAATTATAATACCTGTAATCTCTCCTGAGTCGTGGTGGACTCGAAGAACGAAGAGAATTGGAACGGGCGACTGTACTAGTCTTAGGCAAGCCATTCTCGACAGTTCTATCAGTGGCAAGTGGTCTGTTTATCCTAGGATCATTATGGCCTCTTACGATGGTCTTCAAGTCAAGGATCTCGGTAGGTGTGATCTCGCTTGGATCGACCAAGGGCAGTGGTCTGTTGGTAGACTTCAGAATCTGATTATTTCCGACTATGGAAGCCCATTGCAGTGGCAATCCAACGAACTTGCCTTCACGTTTATCAAATCCAGTATGCACTCTGTGCTCAAAATTAGTTGGCGTGGAAATCTGTGGTTTCTTTTTCTTCTTGGTAAACATTATCCCTGCATTCAAAACAACTTAAATTATTAAGATCGTGCCTATGAGACAAACGAATGTTTGTAGCATAGTAATTTCACTGGCAATATCATCTAACAGTGATTGTTCTATTAACAATAAAAGTACGCAGTTCTGCCTGTCAGAGGTGTATCCACACGCTTATCTCTTAACCACAGCCGCCCATGTATTCCGCGGATAATTTCCGCTGATCGAAAGGACTCTGTGACATGTGATTTATATTACTGTAGTATAAATCAAGCGTACAAGGCGCAGGAGTAGCGTGAAAATGTGTGAAAAGAACGCGGGGCGAGGGAAGCCAAGTGACAGCAACGCCTACCGTGCGACGATACGATCTCTACGATGCAGCCCCGCTGAAGCTCACCAAGTTGGGATTAGTGAAATACGCGAGGACGTGCTCCTCGGATAGCTCAGGCAACTCGTGGAGTGGATGCGGAATGCAATGATGTCGGAACATAGGCGATGTCGCACGTTAAAACACATAAATACGCCATTCATCCGCCTCGACAGGGACGACAGGTCGCACTTTGCACACCGGCGCTCCGCACGGTGAGCTTACGAATCTTTCGTGGCATTTAGTTCATGACAATTTGTTGAAATGTGCATGCGTCGCGGCGCACGCGCAAGGTAAATGCGGCACCTGCGCGAACGAGCGTGAAAACGGAGGCCGCACCATGACGTACCGGAAACGAGAGCGGGATAGAATGCGAGAGAAAGTGATCGTGAGATCATGATCGTGAAAAAGGAGTAACCGCGTGGAAATCTATCGATCAAAGATCGCACGATGTTCGAGCTCAGCGAACTTATATCTATTAAGATTACCAGCTTTTGAAGAATACATTGTACTCTTTTTGAGGTCATAAAACTTAATAACTGATCAATAATTAAAATTTTATTTATTTATATAAAATTATATTAATAAGAATTAATTAATTAATAAGAATTATGTTAATAAGAATTATCAATAAAAATTATGTTATAGAAATTTTATTTTTTAAATATCTGTATATAATGAATAAAAAAATTATACCTCCTTCTTCTAATCCAAATTAACATGTTTCTATTTTTTTCATTCAAAAAAAATGACGAATAAAGAATACGCTTAAACAAAATAATGCAAAAAAGTTAAAAAGTTATTCCTATTATTTTCATTATTTAAAAATTATATTTTATAGAAATAAAAATATTTAAAAAATTTTTATTTTTATTAAAAGACTTTACTTTTTAGGATATTCAATATGACAAAAATAATAAATTGAACAAATAATTAAAATGGCTAACATTAATTTAATAAACATTAATTTAATAAACTAACATTAATTTAATAAACAATTATATTATTATTTTATTATGTTTTTAACTTTAAATTATTTTATTATATTTTATTATGTTTGTAATATTTATAAGTAAATATTGTATTTTATGAATTGAATGAAGTATTACGAAAAATATTAATTGTGTGTATTAATGTTATTAATGTATTTACGCACATATATATGAGAAATAAGGTACTTTAATAAAAAAGTAAGGTACTTTAATAAAAAGTATCCAGAAAAGGTATATAAAATCTGACCATGCCTTTCGCGTGGTGCATCTTGAATAATGCTAACACCAGGCAGTACTTAATCTTTAATGGCGCACATCTGAAACAGTTTTATTTAATCAAATGACATTTAATTATACTGTTTTGAAAAGGTTTCGAGAGACATCGGCTATAAGATTTTACAATAAAAAAAGAGGATTCCTCTTTTTTATTTGAAAAAAATCAAGGTGACTTTGATGTGGCATTCCTAAGGTTGTTCATGATCAAATCAATATCATCACATGATAGATAATTTGGATAGAAAGATTTGGTACTTTACAATTTTTATAAGAACAATTTTTTCCGAAAATGTCTTTCCGAATGTATATATACATATACAATAAAAATATGAAAATTTATGATAGATTTTGATAGATGAACACTATAAAATTAATGATTGACCTCGTACAATTGACCCCCACGCGTAAAGGCTCGTCACAGTTGGTTATTATTCGGTCGATTTTATGGTTTAATTCCCAGTTAGTTAAGCGCGCACTAATTGAGTGATGACTTTCAAGTATCAACGATTGAAATTTTCGCTTAGAGACTTCTTTTAAAATGGATTACGTAAATAAATGGAAATTAAATAAATTTGAATAAAAGTAAAGTAATTATTCTTTAATAGAAGATAAAAATGAAAAAAAATTGTTTTCCATAAATGTATTGTTTCGACAAGAATACGCAAAATAGAAGAATACACTTACATTTTTTTTATGAATAATGTTTATGAATAATGTTTTGTTCAACTAGATAGACGCATAAAATGTTTAATTTTAGTGTTTTTAATAAATAATTATAAAATGTTTTTTTTTAAATAAATTTGAATTTTTCTTCGTTTCTTAACAAGGAAAGATAAGGAAGAGAGAGAAAGAAAGAGAAAGAGAGATATTTCACGTACACTGTCCATATAACAACTAATTCCTAAGAATTCATTCCATGATGAAAAAAAGTTTCTATACGGATGTATCAATAATGCATCACGAACGCGATATTTTTTTTTTCTCAATTGTCTTCATTTTGTCGAGCATGCTCGAAAACTTCGAAGTCAATGCCTTCTAGATCAATTTTCTTTTACCGAACACTAAGGGACATTGTAATACATTAATCATATGAAATAGTCACTGCACTTATCGTAATACGCAATATTTATTATGCATCGATTATAGACCCTATGTTTAGTACGTGAATACGTCATGTCACGAATATGCGCGATGATACTCGACTAGTGGGGATGAAAATATTTTTTTTGACGAAGGAAAATAGTACGTGACTGATCTTAGATATGGATGCTATTAGACATTCGGGATATACAGGTTCGTTATAATTTTTAACTTCCATTAAAAAACGTTTATTTAATGCTTTTAGGAATATTTTGTTTGCTTAAAAAACATTATTTTATTACATATTAATATATATATTTATACAAATTTATCATTTCATGAAATATGTAGATATATGTTATAAACTTTTAAATAATTTTTAAATAATTATTTTTGAATAATCTATGTCTATCTATTGAAAAATTGTGTCATTATTGTATATAATTTAAGTTATAAGAAAAATGTAAAATATATGATCGGGTACTCAATTTTTTCAAGCCGAAGAAGACAAAACAACGGATAAATTTGAGAACAAATTTGACATATTAAAAGAAACATTTTATTTGCCAGAAATAAATTCAATATGGTAGAACGAATTTAACGAATTTACTTTGATAGCTAGATTTTGAATGGGCGATAGAATTAAATCGCTATAGTCTGGAATTTATCGGACTTTGGCCAAAAATGAAAGAAACGATGCAAGAAAAATTAATGTCTAACATACGAGTGTTACTGTTAATAATTATGGTAACTTTTTTTGGTGTGATTCCCTGCATACACTCTTTGATAAGAGTTTGGGGCGATTTGATGTCAATGACAGACAATTTACAATTCACTTTACCTTTAGTGTCGATGATAATGAAGCTCATCGTCATGTGGAGCAAAAAAGCTGGTAAATAAATTTCCCTTGTAGCATTTTGACACAGAAAAGAGGCTGGAGAATCCCTAAACAATAAAACATTAAAACATTAAAACATATTGTTGTATAATAATAACATTAAGTCTTTAATAATTATAAATTATGAAAAAAATCGAACAATATATTTTTCTTATTTATATCTGTTTTATAATAATAAATAATTATTAAAGTTTGTATATTACTGTAAAGTTCTTACGTTATTATTATATTTATTTATTATAATTTATGTTATTATAATTAATTGTTATATTTATTTCTTTGTAATCTATCTTTTAAGCTCTTGCGCCACTCTTGTATATGATTGCTAAAGATTGGCTAAAATTGAAATCTGACGAAGAACGAAAAATCATGATAAAATGCGCACGGATCCCTCGCATGATCATAATCTGCGGATTTGTCATAATGTTTGCGTCGTTTATTTTGTTATTTATTCTTCCGTGCTTCGGGATTACCATGCGATACATAACAAATGTGACCGATCCGGGCAAACCATTGCCCCTGCAGACATATTACTTCTATGACACAGATACAAGTCCATACTTCGAACTTACATTCGTCGCCCAAGGTGTTACTCTCATGGTGTCTGCCATGGGTTATACGGCGATTGACAGTCTCTTTGGACTGTTGATTTTTCATGTCTGCGGTCAATTGAAGAATCTTAAGGGCCGTTTAATGATAGGTTCTGAAAAACAATCAAATTTTGATTATATTTTAGCAGACGCCATAATGGATCATGTACGCCTTATCAGGTTTCGTACATGATACTGTGATGAACACTTATTATTTTATATAATAGCGCTAATTATTTCATGTAACAGCAGATCAAATAAAGCTACATGATATAATTAATACATATATATATATATATATATGTATATATTGTATTTTTAATCAAAAAATTATAACGCTTCTGAAAATTATAACGCTTCTAAATTCATAAAATTGTAAAATTTAATATTTTTAAGTCATGATTAATAAGATATAATTATTATAATACAATTCGTCGTTTTGTATAATTGTTAATAAAACTTTTGTTTATTACAGATGTGTTAAAATCATTGAAAGTACATTTACTTTGATGCTTCTTGGATTATTCTTCTATTTCGGCACATTATTTAGTCTATATGGATTTTTACTAGTTACTGTAAGTCAACAACTATATATATATATATATATATATATATACACATATATTTAATATATATAATATTGTGTGTGTGTGTGTGTGTGTGTGTGTGTGTGTGTGTGTGTGTGTGTGTGTGTGTGTGTGTGTGTGTGTGTGTGTCTATATATATATAT
>Ga0157363_1007898_pt1 | contig 10093 bp, 2 predicted proteins | sample AttsexASBM1_FD_111477 | JGI IMG/M metagenome (GOLD analysis project Ga0157363, IMG submission 111477) | Fungus gardens microbial communities from leaf cutter ant in Ribeirão Preto, State of São Paulo, Brazil - Atta sexdens ASBM1 | ecosystem: Host-associated > Fungi > Mycelium > Unclassified ...
ATATATATATAGAGAGAGAGAGAGAGAGAGAGAGAGAGAGAGTTTTTCTCTATATATATATATATATATATATATATATATATGTATAGGTACATGCTATTTAATTTCTTATTATACTGTCTTACTTTATAAATTAAGGTTATAGAGTGAGATAGAATATATATTCTTCTCTTTGTATCTTTCTTTTCATAAAATTTGACAAAATTACTCGTGTCTCTGTTATAGAATTCCTAATCTTATCTACGTCTCGATACATTTATTTATTTAATAGTTACTTTATACAAATTTTATGCATCTGAAATTATCTGCGATATCAAAGTTGTGGATGTATCTGAAGGCATTAATTTTTATAAGTGGAGGATCATCCATTGCGATTACTTATTAGGACCATTACTCTGTTGAAGTGCATGGATCGTATTCATGTGATCGTATGATGTGATAAAGATAATCTTGGGCAGGATGTTAGAGGGATACACGTATGGAATATGCACGATCGCCCTCGATAATTCTCGAAATTGAATGTCCGGGCTTTACAAGCGACAGGTCAAAGGTCGCCGGCATCTCTGATCGTCGCCTAGAATTCATCTGTCCGCGTCCGCGAGTAACTAGATTGCGAAAATTTCGCGATAAAAGCCTCCGAGGTCGTCGACATCGTTGTTTATTCTATTTTCAAGCGTACTCAAGGATTTCGTTGGTAATACGCTCGTGAACCGATAACCGATGGCTCGGCTATTATAAACTAGACCACTTTTGCGATAACGTAGGGAAATTTTTCTCATTTTACCATGCCGGCGAGTAATCGCTCTACTTACGCGACGAATAATTGAATTTTACATACATATCTGTCCCATATGTTATTTCTGCGAATTATTTGATAACGTATAAAGACGCAACCTTTTCAGAATCGAGTATTTATTAATATTTTGTTCTTCAGCGCAATATTAAATAATCTCACGATTTTCGTTTATTTTGTAATTCCATTACGTATGTACTTGCAAATAGTGTGTTTGCATATAAATTATAAGTAAAAACACTATTCTTTCCAAGATAAAATTCTTTTATGCCGCAGAGCTACGTTTGAACACTCGTTATATTATCGTGCGTTGTCGCTCTTATTGCAATAAAAAATATGATGAGATTCGACGCTGTTTACGCGGATGGAATGATATTCCGGATTGAAAAGCTCGTCGAAAAGATTGAGTGAGTCTTCAACACATGCGTTATTTGGAGGTCGTTACACTAATGATGTTTTCATTCTATGTAACTTTACGAGGCTACTCGCGATTGAATATGTATATAAGCTGGTATGCAATATGGATTTTTCACTCGGTCGTATTTTATATTCCGGTTTATGTGCGCATAGAAGAGAAAAATACAGCGGCATAAATCATTGGAAATTTATTGGAATTTAAATGAAACTTCTATCAGCACGCCATTCCTTTTATGTTTTTGCATAGACGATATTGCAAGATGGAGAGATATCTGTCAAAAGTGTCTGCAACGTAAAGAAAAAAAAAATCTCAAATTTAATTAGAAACAGCTAAATGTGTCAAGAGGAATTTAGATGTAACTCGCTTTACATTTGTACTACGAAGTACTCATAAACCCACGCAACTCGCGTTTTGCTTTTACCGCATTGCCCATTACGTTATTACGTGTTAATTATTTCAATGTTGTGCACACGGCGATGGCGATCACAGGTAGCACGAAGTGCCTGCTACAATATTTGTGTGGCCGCGGGCTGGAGAGCGAGTTTACCGAGTCGGCGAGTAAACGCTGGTAATAAAAAAAAACCGATCAGAATATAGAGCGCTAATAATTTCCAACCAGTCCGTACGACGAATGCAGTTACAAATTAGATCGCGCAAGGAATGATTGGAAGTATAAAAGCCGAGGTTACCAGCGGGGGAGGGACGAGAAGAAGGCGGTTCGGGCGCCCATGAAAAATGCAGCTCACGGCAACGCGCCGGGCATTTAAGAAATATTAGTGCAAATTCGGGGCACCTCCTGTTATTAAATATTGGGCTCGCTCCATCGTATGCAGCTTCATGAGACCACCCAAAATTTACATGGTACCTACACTGAGAGAAAAATGTTTAGTATTTGTGACGATAATTGTATGGGCAAATAATTATGGTTAGGAGCTCCATTTTTGTGATTATTACTGCTATGATATTAGTAACAATAATCAAATCAAAACAATATAAATTATATTATAAATTATGATACTTTGAAATATTAAAATAGTAAAATATCAAAATATATAAATGATAAAAATAAAATAGACATTATTATTTAGTAAATGCAATAGATAATTATTATAATTAATATAATTATTTTTATTAAATTCATTTATTATTTATATGGTAATAAATAATAGCTAAAAAATATGTTTAAAAAATTAGAGATTTTCAAGCAGATGGCTATTATTAATAGTAACATATATTTGCATGGTTAAAACAACTACAAATATATATAGTTGTTTCCAAAAATGACTATAAATTATAGTTAAATTATGGTTAAATTATAATAAGTGCATTTTTTTTCTCTCGGTGTAGTGCAATAAAACGAGTGCATTTCCCATTGCAAGAATTTCCTTTATGGAAATGTAGTTCAGAGAGGATTGCTTCGTTTCATATGTCGAGTTTGCATAACTTGTGCTTCGCTATTCAGTTTAAATCGATTTGCATTATGATTTCTACGGATTTCTGCGAGGACTTTCTGCAAAGGTTATAGTTAGGAATGTAATACATATATTCATGCGAACATATTTGTATAAAAATATAATAGTACATTATATTTTTATAACAATATAAAATTTTTATATTTTATAATATATGTATAATATTTTTTATAACGTTATTTAACGATATTTTTTCATCATAAATTCTATAAAATAATCATAATCACACGAGTGACTTCTTGATGAAGCAGTTATTATGATAATTTTATAAAAAATAAATATTATTATTATCATATAATACAGTCGTTTGACCCAGTTTTTTAGAATCTTGCGGTTTACGATTATGGCAATGTTTCGTAGCCTCGAAACCCAATGGAAGAAGTTTCGAATGCTCGTTTCTTTTTCTTTCTGTACTTCTCTTCAAGGGTGTAACGTGCCTGGGGCGTGTATCCGATTGAATTAATATTCGTGATCAGATAGAACGCGTCGGAAGACAATGGAGCAAGACCCAAGGCAAATCGATCACGTTTCAGATAACTGATCTCTGTGCTAAATAAATAAATTAATAAAACACATTGGTACGGCCACCCATCGAGCTAAAAACAGTTACATAGATATATTGAGTACGATTTTAAAACCAAGAAATATTTTGTTTCGTTCGTATTGATAAAGTATCCAATTTCGTCGTTTATTAGAGTCATAACTCAGAGCGACGAGACAATGATCCTTAACTGTGACAGATTATATTTGTTTATCGATATCTATATAATATGAAATAATGATGTCAATTTTAAAATAGTTTAAAATTTTTAAAATAATTTTATATAATTTGTTTGCTTTTTTTTATATCTGTTCAACTAGAACACTTTGACATTAGAGTTTTCACGAGAGATATGAAAATTTAGATATTTTATATCCTGAATCTATAAACTATTATAAGATTAATTATTCTTGCTGTTTCTATGTGACTATTCTTAAACGTGATGATATCCGACACGATGAAAATGCAGAATAAATTGCGATAAGGGGAGGGAATGATAGGTTAATATTGTGTGTTTGCCATACAAAATGCAGCCAAGTTCCGAGAAAGGAATCGAGTCGCTGCCAGGCTGTCTACTACCATGAGTCGGTAGCATTAGACGTGGAAGGCCATAGACGAATCATGATTCTCATCGCAATGGGTTAACGCTATTTCCGAGAACGACTATACATCCACCTGGTTCAATTGACTTGAATGTCGATTACTTGAAATAGTGAGAGCGCTGATTTATCGTATCTATTTTATTTATAGAATCATATTGTCAAAGATAATATTAAAACAATACTATCTTTGACAATGTAATACTATAAATTAGTTTTACATTGAACAATATAATATGTGTTAATAGATTTCCGAGTTGTAAGATCGTAAATATTTCTGGTAACAGGTTAGTTGAATAGATTTGTTACTTAACGTAGTTATGTTAAAAATAAATTGAATAATGTGACATGCCTTACGATATATATATATATATATATACTATATAGTATCTAACATTCTAAGTAGTCAGTTTTAGAACTCACATGATTATGATTTCATATACTTATTTCTGCGTACGTTCGATAAAAAGAGAAATGAAAAAAACAAACGAAATCAATAATATCTGCAATTAATATTTTACCTTTCACGTATGGCATATTAATTGCCTATATATTTATTGCTATCGGGTTATAGAAGTCATATTGGTTAAAAATCCGTTCAAGCAATAATTTCTTGGCCTTTTCGAATCGAACGATTTATTAGCATTCTAACCGCTTTCTCTATTAAACACGATATTTACACCGTTTATATTGAAATGCAGCTTTATTTATATTAGATATGAATTCAATTTGATGGTATTTGATTGACGATCAAAGTCAAATTCTAGTTTGGCCGTAATATCATCAATATTGCCTCGTGGAGACTTTAAGGATATTTTTATCGAGGTGAGTACCAAAAATAAAGTTCTTTCTATCCCAGAAATTGGCAACGATCCAAAGGGGATTCTCAAGATGAAAGTACTCGAAAGAGTGCCTGTCCGTCTCGTAAGAGACGTCGACGTGTTTCGCGGTCGAAACATTGTAAAATGAAGTTCTGGCTGAAGCGTTTTATAAATAACGTCGCCCCATCATTCCTATGTCGTGAAGCTTACGTTGAAAATTTCTCATATATAAATTAATCCTTTCGCGATAAAATCGCTATTATGCAATATATTTTGTATGATATTGCATAAGTTAATTTTCAAAACCTAGATTTCAATTGCGAATGATAATTTATTATCGTTATACGTTGTAATTTTACTGAAAATGTCATCTTTAAACTGATAAAGCGCAGTATGTCAATAACGGCGCTTGAAATAAACTCCAGGCTGAAATCGCTTAAGTGTCGATGGTGGCAGAAGATAATTGGTCGATACTCGTATAGCTTGACTTCTTTGACCATTGACTCTGTCGAAGCATCCATTATTCGTCTGACCGTCGTCACATGTGTTAAAAACATAAATCTAGGAGCTCGTTATCTACTTGAGCTCCAATTCGCATGACATGTGTAGACCCGATCATCATTTGAAAACAGTCTAACTCTGCACACGACGCATGACCCTGAGAATAGAAATTAGGCCTGGTGAAAACGACGTAATTATGAAAGAACTACCCTTCGCTAACGCATTAACCACGTCCATGTGTTTCTTCTCAAATTAGTTGTCTAATGCAACAACCTGTTTCTACCAATGTAGTTTAATTTTAATCTCGGTTTTCAATTATCGAGATTAATTCTCCCCTTGTATCGTGGGTCTTTTAAGAAACAGTCAAAATTTTAACAATCAAAGTTCCTTCTGTATTTTGCTATATAAAAAAATCAATGATTTTTAAAACGTTTAAAATACAAAGTAGAGATGTAAAACAATAAAAAATTTTTTTTCTGATTTTTCACATCTGATTTAGTAGGAGAAATTTAGTACTGGCGTAAAAAAAAAAGATGACGTTAGTGAAAAACAGCGATGCAGACGAAGAATTAAAGTTAATCTACATTGGTAGAAACAAGCATAAGTCTAGCGATACAGATCTATTTTATCCGGGAGATCCGTCAGATTTATAACATAAACTTCCTGTTAATATCGCGCGATAACGTTATGAGTCACATTCCTGTTTACAATTCCATGACATAATCTCGAAATTTGTGAACAAATTTGTGGCTTCTGTCTTTGAATCGTAACAACTTTCACTTATGAGATTGCAAGTGACTCGCGTCTGGTGATTCGCATAACTCATAGAACTAACAGAAGAAGCTAATGTTATTAAGTACTTATATCAAACTTGACATTTTTATTAGGAAAAGGACAAAGATACAGAATATAGACTTGCGTCATCTACAGCTAAATAATATAAGTATCAAATGTGGTCAACAAAAATAAAGAGGAAGCATGAAGGTTTCTCCAATTTCCCTCTCTTTCCAAAATGTTGTGATTGATTGAATAGAAAGAGATAGAGACTGAATTGCACCTACTTGATATTTTATCTCTCTTGTTTTTGTAAACTAATTTTACATAATGGAGCAATTCATGCTGTATGTCATTGAAAAAAAAGCAACTCTTTGTCAATTTCAATTAATCTGATAGAAAGTCTATATTTGGTTAAAAATAGATATTAAATAAAATATTCAATAGAAGATTTCTTTAAAATATTCAAAAGAAGATTTCTTCAATATGAAGAATGAGAATGCATACATTGGACACAGTGAAAAAGGATAAATGACGAAACGTGATATCCCAAAGACTACGGTCGGATGCGCTTGTCACTCGGATCTCTTTTACGTTTCGAATAACATGTCACTGACTGCAAGCTCATACGACATGCCCGTCACATGCAGCTTCGGTTGACTATCAGAAAAAAGCGTGCTTCGTTGCCGATTTTATGAGCCGTTTACTGATTTAGAGCTCCTTTGGATTTTTGAACAGTGGGGCGTTTTGTTGAGAAAATCCGTAGACACCCATATCATTTGTGTGAGTTCGTAACATATATCTGCGATCGATTACAACATTCTTTTGTATATACAGTACAAACATTTTAGAACCGCTGAATCAACACGACCAGATTCTTTCTGAGTTATCCCCTACTGCTCGTCTTTTCATGGGTGGTCCATGCCAGACAACAGAATAACTTACGAGTGAAACCGAGTTACTTTCGATGATTCATTCATTCAATAATTCTTGACGCCCGGTTGTCTCTAGTGATGTTTTAGCGGTTAATTGATTACAACGAACAAAATGGTTTCAGTGTCAATAGAGTAACAAGGATGTAACTCGAAAGCTACACGAAAGGTGAATGCATCGTAGATTCGGCGACTTGACCGGACTACAACTGAAGCGTTCGAAATTATTCAAAAGCTTGGCTGCAACTTTTAGAAACCTTTGAGAAACGACATCCCTCGAGCTATTCGAAACTCGTGCGACAGGTCTTAGGTCGTACACCCTGAGGAGACATTTCGTATGCGACGATGTCTCCGGTCGACATTCCCCGACCGGCGAAGTGCGCTCATAGATCTTCTGTCCGATCCGAAATTCTGAGCAATTTTTTTTCTTTTATTTGAATGTTAATGGTCTCTTATTCACGTTCTTCTTACCGCATGACAATTTGTAGTAATATGGATGTTCCACATTTTTGGCTTTGCACTTACGAAATGTATCGTATGTTCTTCGTACGTAGATACCTTTGCATATTTAAAATAGTACTTTAATAATACTTAATAACATCGAGCAAGCATCCACGGCTAATATCGAGGGAACAGAGTTTCCGCGTTTTATCTGTGCCAGCATTGGATTAACATGAATCAAGTGGCATGACCTTTGACATCGTGCGTCCGCGCCAGTATCCAATGAGATCATCCAGAAGTTCCTTAACGCGAGTTGTTGGCCGCTAAATAGGGAGAAGGTGCAACGCTTATGTATGACATCACCTCGTATTCACGCCTAAGAGAATGCAGCAATGTACAACGTTAGACACTCCTTAGAAAGTCTTTAGGGTAAACAAACGCTGTGAAATTTACTTATTCGCATTTACTCGACCACCGATGGAAACGATAAATCTCTCGTACCCTTGTTGCGAGCGTCGTACCGATGTAGCCAAGGAGAGATTGCGAAAGATTAACAATCTAGTTAAGCGAATTTGAAAATAATATTTCTATCGTGGAACGTCTATATAAAATCATTCATCAAATCATGAGGAGATCATTTATCATTTCTCTTAATCGGTTTATTTTTACTGCTGATCAAATGTGAATATTTTTAAAGCTACTTTTAGTTGGCACAATCAGTCAGTGCATTATTAGATATTTTTAATGATCATTTAAATTATTTTGAAACGCGATTTTAAAGTTAACGAAATATTATTCGCTAAACATACAATTTTTGTGTTGAGTAGATACACAAGCTATTAGTATTATACTAATCAATATGTGCCTGTAAGTATATTAATCTTCTGCACGTGAATGTAATAAGTTCCGTGTCATATTAAGTAGGATAACAATTGAAATGATCCGGCAACTGCTTTATCAAACGGATTTAAATCGCTACCAGCACAATAAATAAGTGAACCGTGCAATGTATCGATGACTTGACATTACCTACTGACACATCGTAAGCGATAACAATGGTGTGAATTGGTTATTCGTTCGTGTAAACTTAATTAATCGCCTTACTTGCGTTCGTGGGCATGCAAGTAGTTCATAGCCATTGTACAGATTTCTTTACAATGGAAGTAAAAAATCTTTACAATGCTTATTTCGAAAGCCATAAAAGATTAGAAGAAGTTTTATCGAAATCTATTTATCTCGTGAGACAAATAAATAGATGGAAAAAACAGATTTGTTGAAATATCTAAAAATTTAACTAGATATAGAAAATAATTTTAAACCATCAAAATGTAGGACACTCAAACTGGTAACTAAAATATTTTCTATTTGTATTCTCTAATTAAAATTTTAAATACTTTAGCAAAATCATTTTTTCCGTGTTGAATTCTCGTATGTATATTACGAAAAAGAATCTCCGTTGAAATTATAGGGTGAATAAACTTATTCTCGCGAATCTGTCATTCATGAATACTTGTGGGTGTACGTAATGCTAGAACGATGATGTTACAGAACTACATTCGGTCAGCTTTAGGCGTGATTCATCCCACACACGAGGGGGAATCAAACCACGTACGCTAACGACTTGCCTTGGGCATGATCATTTCATCTTCCAGGTAAAATCCACCCTCTCGGTAGATCCGTTACCTGCCACACTAATTGGCTGATAATGGGTTCAACGGGGTAATCGATACTACCTGGAACGAGATGGGCCAGCTGTTATTAGTAACGACCTAACGGTTGTCTTCGCAGATATTGCATTACGCGGAGATAGTGCCGCGAGAAATTAATGGAAAGAATCACATTTGTTAAACGTGCCGTGCGTCAAAGATTTTAATTTACGGCGGGTGTTTATTTCGCGTCGGAGAACAATGGGACAGGGTAGATTCTGATTTAATCGTTCTACTTTGGGTCTCAAAATATGCAGACTCGCTCTCGCGTGCAGAAGCCAGTTGTGCACCGGAGAGAAGAAACAGAGAGAGAGAGAGAGAGAGAGAGAGAGAGAGAGAGAGAGAGAGAGAGAGAAGAAGAAGAAAGATGTCGAATGGACAACGGCCGGGCAGTGTTGCGATGGGATAAAAATAGTTGACCCGCATGAAAATGAGCGTCGAGTGTCTTCATTTAACGCACGCTGTGCATGTCAGACGGCGTCGCGACGGTAATCAGATCTGTTGTTACATTCGCGCACGCCTTGCAGTTGATGGCGCGGGTGTCCACATTATTCCACGGAATGAATATTAACATTGGACGATGGTCGTGTCGGATAGAGCGGATCGCCTTGTATCACGAGTGCATTTCTTAGTTAAGAACGGGCGAATTATGCAACTCTTACTGCGATTCTCGATTTGCAAAATCCGAAGAATAATCTTGACATTCCAAATCCAATTATGTAATAAGCGCCAAATCCAATTATGTAATAAGTGCCTTTATATATACATACAAATCACACGCGGTGTGTGACAAAATTAATGTCTATTTTTACTAATGTACATTAACTTTAATCTCAGTTCAACGCATACTTCATTTTTTCTTGTTCCAAAAATTAAGAAAAGATAAAGAATAAGTTGATACGAAATTAAAGTTAATGTAGATTAACTGTGCGTTGAACCGAGATTAAAGTTAATGTACATTAGTAAAAATAGACATTAATTTTCTCTGTAAAAAACACTATACTACACTATAAAATGTGTGACTTTATTTTTTTGTGCAATATAGTGTTATTTTTACATGGGAAATTCAATACACAGATATGAAAGATTATACTG